>Ga0302213_1000396_pt1 | contig 25155 bp, 16 predicted proteins | sample II_Fen_N1_2_FD_194583 | JGI IMG/M metagenome (GOLD analysis project Ga0302213, IMG submission 194583) | Peat permafrost microbial communities from Stordalen Mire near Abisko, Sweden - II_Fen_N1_1 | ecosystem: Environmental > Terrestrial > Soil > Wetlands > Permafrost | place: Sweden: Abisko...
CTTCGATAATTTCGCCAACCGGAAAACCGTGATGGGCGAGAATATGGGGACCTCGGGTTCAGCCAGCCTTTACATTTATGCACAGGGATTTGAGGCTGAAAACATGACCTTTGAGAACAGCGCCGGAATTGTGGGCCAGGCGGTCGCCGTCTTTGTTGCTGCCGACCAGGTCGCGTTCAGACATTGCCGATTCTTGGGTAATCAGGACACCTTATATACTTGGGGCAAAGATAGCCGCCAGTATTATGACGAGTGCTACATCGAAGGCACCGTCGATTTTATCTTTGGAAGCTCCACCTGTGTGTTCGACCGATGTGAAATCCATGCCAAGCGGAGCGGAGGGTATCTCACTGCCGCCTCCACTCCTCAGGACCAAGCTTTTGGCTATGTGTTTGTGGACTGCAAGCTCACCGCGGACGAAGGCGTCAAGGACGTTGTGTTGGGCAGGCCTTGGCGACCCAATGCCAAAACGGTATACCTGAATTGCGAACTTGGCGGCCATATCAAACCGGAAGGTTGGTTCAACTGGGGAAAGCCCGAAGCCGAGAAAGCTTCCTTTTATGGCGAATACGCTTCCACCGGTGTCGGTGCCAATCCAACCGCTCGCGTGGCATGGTCGCACCAATTGACCAAGAAGGAAGCAGCGAACTACGACATCAAAACCATACTTGCGGCCCGGGATGGCTGGAATCCTCTGAAATAAATGAAGACCTTCGCCGCCATTGACTTTGAAACCGCCAACAACAGCCGCTCCAGCGTCTGCAGCGTGGGCATCGTGATTGTTCGGGACGGCGTCATCGAGGAGTCGTTCTACAGTTTGATCAAACCGGTCCCCAATTACTACACGTATTGGACCACGCAGGTGCACGGCCTTACCGCCCTGGATACCAATGAGGCTCCGGAGTTTCCGGAAGTCTGGGCAAAAATCGCCTCAAAACTGGAGGGAATGATTCTGGTGGCGCACAACAGCCCCTTCGACGAGGGCTGCCTCAAGGCCGTGCATGCCTGGTACGAATTGGCCTATCCCAACTATGAGTTCCGATGCACCTGCAGGGCTTCGCGCAAGGCGTTTCCGCACTTGGTCAATCATCAATTGCATACGGTTTCGGGACATTGCGGGTTCGATTTGCAACGGCACCATCATGCCTTGGCCGATGCGGAGGCGGCGGCACACATTGCATTGATGGTCTTTTGAACATCGGGTTCCAGGCAAAAGGAGAAGGTGCTGCCTTTGCCGACTTCGCTTTCAACCCAAATTTGTCCGCCATGTTTATCGACGAATTCTTTGCAAATCATCAGCCCCAAACCCGTGCTGTTTTCGCCGGATGTCCCTTTGCGCATGTTGTGCGCACCAAAGTCAAACAGGCTTTCCATCAAATTCATGTCCATTCCGATACCGTTGTCGACTATCGAAAAAATGATTTTTCCGTCGTCCGACATGCTTGAAATCAATCGGATGGTTCCATTGGCCGGTGTGAACTTGATGGCGTTGGCCAAAAGATTCCTGAATACGGACTGAATCATTTTGACGTCGGCTGTCAGCGGGGTTGTAGAAGGTATCTCGTCAATGATGGTGATGTTTTTGCTGGCGGCTTGTATTAACAGTGGAGGCATCACCGTTGCCATCAATTCTCCATAGGTGGTTTGCTCCTGAACAAAAGATTTCAGCCCCCGCTGCAAGCTGGCCCAATCCAGGAGGTTGTCCAGCAGAACATTGGTGGAATGGACCGTTTTCTTCATGGCGAATGCCATTTCCTGCATCAGCTTCTCGCCCAGTTCCGATTTCTCATCGGCCATCAAATCCACCAGTCCCATAATGGTGGTCAATGGGCCTCTCAGGTCGTGGGCCAGGATGGAAAAGAACTTGTCTTTTTCCTGATTGGTGGCTTCCAACGCTTCCGTCTTGATCTTAAGTTCGCCGTGCAATTTCTGATTCACCAGCAGTATGACGCCCTGTGTCCAAACTACACCCAGGCAAAGGCTGAACAACATCGTGGCGCTTTGCATGATGTTGTTGTTGAAGAAATCGTTACTGGCACACGGATTGAAAATGGTAAATACGGCACGGCACAACAACAAAAATCCAATCAAGATAAACATCCCGGACAAGATCAACGCGGAAGATTTGAAAGTGTCGCTCCGATGTTGAATCAATAGTTGGGCATTCCGTAACAAAATGAGACCCATCATGATGGAAAATAAAATGATACGAACATTCAACCGGTCGTCCGCAAAAATGAAATACGCGGTGGTCAACATATAGGATAACGACCAAATCAAAGCGGGGATAATTTTGATGGGTAATTTCAGGAACTTTTTGGTGCCGTAATAAAAGCAAAGAAGTGCCGTGATGGAAACGACATTGGAGCTGAGAATCATCCAATCGGTATGAAATTGAATGCCTCGCAAATAAAGTGAAATGAAGTTCAAAGCCAACAAAAGGCAACCAATGGCCCACAACCGCAAACCTCTGTACGCATTGATGAATTGCGTCATCAGGATGAAAAGCAGAGCTTGCAGTGTGAATGTGATGATCAGAGCAATGACCAATGTCCGTAAATCAAGCATCCAGGTGTCACGATTAGAGATTGAATCTGTCTATATGAATCATTCAAATATAGGTTTTAATCTTAATAAAACAAACTTTTTGCGTTGGATTTCGTATATTTGCAGGGCATTGGTTCACGAAGCCTTTCGGTGTAGTGATTAAAAGGGAATCCGGTGAGAATCCGGAGCAGTCCCGCTGCTGTAAGCTCCATTGCAAGGTTTCCGAAATACTTATGCCACTGTTGGTTAGCGATCTATTCGCACGACGGGAAGGCCTCGGAAACTGGAGCGAGTCAGAAGACCTGCCAGGTGCTAGAACCGAGGAGTTATGAAATTTTGTATGCCCCATTTTGTGAAATTGGCGTTGGCCGGCGTTTTTGCGTTGGTACTGGCTGTCTCGGCTCAAAACCGACCTTCGCCTGACATTTCATTGACCACCGATTCCATGCCGGCCTACCGCATCGGTGAGGTCACCGTACTCGCTGCCGACAAGACTTCAGCCAATACGGCAGTTAGTCCGTTTCAAGTGTTAAACAGGAACAACCTCCAAAGCCTCTCGGCTGAAATGGTGGGTGATGCCGCCAAGTTCTTTTCGGGCGCGTTGGTGAAAGATTACGGCGGCATGGGTGGCATGAAGACGCTTTCCGTCCGCAGCATGGGCGCCCAGCATACGGCCGTTTCGTACGACGGCATCGTTTTGACCGACTGCCAGACCGGCCAGACCGATCTGAGCCGCTTTTCCATCGAAAATGTTGATTTGATTTCACTTAGCATTGGCGACGGGAATAGTATTTTCCAGCCTGCAAGGGTATTCGCATCTTCGGGCGTATTGACCATCCGTACCCGACGGCCCTATTTTGAAGGAAAGGAGCGGCTGAACGGTAAAGTCGGCTTCAAGTACGGTTCTTACGGCCAAAAAGAAATCAATGCCTTTGGCGCCTACAAGCTTTCGGAAAACTGGTCGGTGAGCCTGTCGGCCCTATCGCAACAATCCAAAGGTGATTACGATTATCGGTTGTATTACGGGGGCGGTGAGAATGCTTACGACATCGTGCCCCGCAGCAACAACGCGGTGCGGAACCTGCGTCTGGAGTCGACCTTGTTCGGGCAATTCAGCGGCGCACGTACGTTGGAAGTCAAGGCCTATTATTACGATTCAGACCGTGGTTTGCCCGGTGCGGTGATATTGTACAATACTGCTTCCTCCCAGCATCTGTGGGACAAAAGCGCCTTTGTACAGGCACATTACGAGCAACAACTTGGAAAGCAGTTCGATCTGCAGCTCAACGGCAAGCTCAATCAAACCCGCCAACATTACCTGAACCCCGACTATCTGGGTTCGTCCGGTGCCGAGGACTTTTCCTACCGTCAGGAGGAAGCCTATCTTTCGGCAGCCCTGCTGTATAAACCATTGGCCGGCTTGTCTTTCGCCTTGGCCACGGACGGAGCCTTAGCCGGAATGTCCTGCAATCTCCAGGATTTTTCGGAACCAACCCGATACAGCCTGCTCACCAACCTTTCGGCCAAATATGTGAACGATTGGCTGCTGGCCACCGCCAGCATCTTGGCCACCGGCATTCGGGAAACCACCGTGACAGGCCCGTCGGCCAAGTCCATCGGAAGGCTTTCACCCGCCATGAACATTTCCGTTCAACCCCTTCGTTCGTTCGACAATCTACGCATCCGAGCTTTTTGGAAATCCTCGTTCAGGGAACCAAGCTTTAATGACTTGTATTATTCCGCCATCGGAAATACGGCACTCAAGCCAGAAAACAGCGAGCAAGCCGATCTTGGTCTCACTTGTGCCTTGCCCTGGAAGGCCAAACAACTGACTTTCCAGATTTCTGCGGATGCCTTCGACAACCGCATCACCGACAAAATCATGGCCGTTCCAACCCGCAACATGTTCATTTGGAGCATGGTGAATCTGGGCAAAGTCAACATCACCGGCGTGGACCTCAACCTGGAAGCCACCAAGAAATGGTCCAAAAAAACGGAACTGTTGGCCGCTTGGACGCATTCCTACCAACGCGCCTTGGATAGGACCGACCCCACTTCCAAAACCTACAACCAGCAGATAGCCTATGCACCACGCATTTACGGCTCGGGCAGGGTTCAGCTATCATTGTCTGAATTCAAACTGGGGTATTCCATGCTGTATTCGGGACACCGCTATGTGGCCGGTCAGAACATCAATTCCAACAACCTGCACGGCTACCTGAATCAATCTTTAATGGCTGAACTCGCCCTTCCGCGAGCCTTCGGTCAAGTCGTCATTCGGGGCGAACTCCAGAACCTGGGCAATGAGAATTACGAACTAGTACGCAACTTTCCCATGCCCGGCCGCACGTTCCGGGTGTCGGTCCGATTTGAATTTTAGAGGATGAAAGCAACGATGAAATCAATTTTTTGGGTGTTGTTCTCGGCTATGCTGCTGGTCGCCTGCGACGACTTGAAATCCCTCGACAACAACAACCAAGACCAAGTCGCCGGAACTGGTGCGCTCTACATTCTCTGTGATGGAAATTACTCGCTGAACAACAGCACGTTGGGTCAATATTGCTTTTCGGCTAAAGCCTACAATCGCGATTTCTTTCAATTCATGAACGGCCGCAAGCTTGGGGATACGGGCAACGACATGCAGCGTTACGGCTCCAAGCTTTACGTGGTGATGAACGGATCCAGCCAGTTGGAGGTAATGGATGCCCGCACCGGCAAGTCGTTGAAGCAAATGCCCTTTTTTGATGGTTCCACCGCCAGGCAACCGCGCTCCATCGCTTTCTGGAAAAACAAGGCCTACGTCTGTTCCTTCGATGGAACGGTGGCCCGCATCGATACGGCCAACCTCGAGGTGGACGCACTCGTCACCGTGGGCCGAAATCCGGACGGCATCGCCGCCTCCAACGGTAAATTGTATGTGAGCAACTCGGGTGGCTTGGACTACGGTTCCAACCTGGGTTACGACAACAGTGTGTCCGTGATTTCAGCCGAGACGTTTACGGTGGATAAGACCATTGTCGTGGGACTCAACCCTGGTCGCATCAAGGCCGACAATTTCGGCTACGTCTATGTTTCCGTGCGGGGCGATTACAAGAACGAAGCCAGCCGTTGGGTTTGCATCGATGCCCAAACAGACGTGGTGGATGCCACCTACGATTTTGCAGTGACCAATTTCGACCTGAGCGGCGACAAAGCCTATTTCTACAGTTACGACGACGCCACCAAGGCAAGCAACATCGGCGTGTTCAACCTGAAGACGCGCACCCTTGAGACTACCGCGTTCATTCAAGACGGCACGGTGGTGAAAACGCCCTACGGCATTACGGCCGACCCGGAAAGCGGTTCGGTCTACATCACAGATGCAGGCGATTACATCTCGTCCGGTGATGTGTATTGCTTCTCCCAAAGTGGCCTGCTGGCCTACAAGTTGTCCAATGTGGGTGTCAATCCGAACACGGTGCTGCCCGTCAGCGATTTCTGGTCCATAAACGGTGCGGGTGAGGACACCACCTCGGTAAACGGCATCGAACATGTGTTCGACTACACCCCGGCTCCCGGTCAGTTCGTGGGTATCTATCCTGCCTTCACAACCGGCGAAACGGTGGAACAAATGCGTGCCAAGGCTGAATCCAAGCTCAAGTCCGGCGGGCTTGTATCCTTGGGCCGCTATGGAGGAAGCCTCACCTTTGGGTTCCGTTCGGCCGTGAACAATGCCACCGGTACCGATTTCAGCATCCTAGGAAACGCCTTTTCAAACTCGGCTGAACCCGGGGTCGTGGAAGTCTCGGAAGATGTCAACGACAACGGCTTGCCCGACGACGCTTGGTACGAACTGGCAGGGTCCGAATACGCGAAGGCCACCACCACGCACGGCTTTCGGATCACGTACTACAAGCCGTTGCAAAAAAGCGACAGTGTTTTATATGCGGACAATGCAAACGGGGTTGGTTTTGTCAATGCATATTATCCTTTCTGGCAGGGGGATTCCATCGTTTGCGATGGGACGCTGCTGCCACCCAACGCATACAAGAACGTGCAAGGTTTCTGGACGTCGAACAGTCTGCCTTGGGGCTACGCCGACAACCAGCCGAACAACTCAGGCTTGAATCAGTTCGACTTGGACTGGGCGGTGGACAGCAACGGTTTGCCCGTTGTTTTAAGCAAAATCCACTTCATCCGCGTCTACACCGCCGTCAATCAAAATGTCGGTTGGATGGGCGAAATGTCAACTGAAATCGTCGGTGCGGTCAATCTGCACCCCTGATCATTCCGGTTTCAGCACCACGCCTTTATTAAGCTTTCCATCCGTTTTGATGACGATGGGCTTGTCGAACCGGATGTGCCGCACAAACTCGTTCTCAAACAGACTTGGTTGCGCATTTAAATACTCAAAATCGCACCAACTGTCGGTCGTCTGCTTGCCCACGGTGTAGTAATTCACCCCGAACGAGGTCAAGTTCTGGAAAAAATGCGTGCCTTGGCTCGGATCGATGGGGTATTTGGACAAATCGGCCTCCACAATGAGCCTGGCTGAAGCGATTTGAGGCCATTTCACAGGTATGCCCAGGCAGGGATCGCTGGAACCCCAACGCCCTGGGCCGATGAGCACGTAACCGCGGCCTTCTTCGGTGAGCTTCTTGTTGAGCTTTTCCACTTCATACACCGTTTGTTGGTTCTTGCTGGACGTGAACGATTCCGGCTTGACGTAGATCAGATCGAAAACGTCATTTTCCACACCGTGACCCAATGCATTCTTGGTCTTCATCAGCAACCGTTCCCTCGGAATCACATCCAAGTCTTCGTCCAATAGGACTTTGGTGTCCACAATGGGCCTGATTTGCAGCATGTAAAAAGTACGGTCACCGGCTTCGTCGGGTTTCATCTCCACGGCGAATTCAATTTCCACCGGCCTGCCCATTTCTTTCTGACCTTGTTCCAAAATGCGATCCAAAATCTTAGCCAACGGAAAGGTTTCATTTTGCAGGATGTGTGCAAAGGAAATGATTTTCCGGCCCTTTCCCCAGACGCCGTCCCGCAACATCTGGTCGGCGGGGTCATACGTCGAAGCCACATGGGTAAGCGTTCCGTCCACTTCCGCTGCCTGAACACTATTTTTGAGTAGGTTCTGGCCATCATCCGTGCTCAGGTGGTAGTTCCGGTTACTCAGGTCCAAGCTCAGGAAGGTCGTCTGCGTTTCCTTAAGCGCATAGTCCAACGAACTCATCTGCAGGATGCTGTGCGGATGTTTCGGAGAGAACCGCAGGGTGACGCCACCGTCTACGATGTGCTTGCCCAGGCCGAGCGCCACATTGGCGATGCCGTCTTCGGGCAGTTCGTGCCCGATGGGGTAATAGTTCAACGAACGAGCCACCCCGGAAATGGTCGGATAGTGTCTGGTTCCGTAGCTGTTTCCGCAGACTTCCTCCAAAATGATGGCCATCTTTTCCTGATCGATGATGTTGGAGGTGGCCTTCATGTAGGCTTTGCTGTTTTCAAAAAAGACCGACGCGTATACCCCCTTGATGGCGTTCTTCAACATAAGAAGCACCTTCTCGATATCATCGTCGAAAGGTATCATATAGGTGGAGTATATGCCTGCAAACGGCTGGTAATGAGCGTCTTCCAACAAACTGGATGAACGGATGGCTATGGGTTTGCGCACCACCGAAAGGAAAGCCCTCAGGTTCAGATTGAACCCGTCCGGAAGGTGCGAATTCATGAACGTTTCCAGAATGTCTTCATCCGAAGCGTCCGACAAAGCGATGGGGTATAGGTCGTTGCTCTCCATGAACTCGTCGAAAATCTCCGTACAGAGCACCAATGTCTTGGGAATACACACGTTGACCCCTTCGAAATCGTTCAGGTCCACATTGCGCTTGATCATGGAATCGATGAAAGCCAATCCGCGTCCTTTTCCACCCAGCGAACCCTCGCCGAAACGCACGAAATTGGAATATTTGTCAAAGCGGTCCCGCTTGAACTCGGCAATAATGCCCATGTTCTTGGTGCGGCGGTACATCACGATGGCGTTGAATATAATCTTCCGGATTTCGTCAATGTTCTTGAAATCGTCCATGTGGATGTCTTCCAGAAACTTAGCCAGTGGAAACATGGCACGCGAATAAAGCCAACGCGAAATGTGGTTGCGTTCCAAGTGGAAGCGCAGCAAGTTTTCGGGGATGGTGTCAATTTGTTCTTGCAATTCCTTGAGGTTCCGAATGCGAATCACTTCTTGATTCGTTTCCGGATCCATGAAGACAAAATCGCCGAAACCGAAATTGTCGGTAAGCAACTGCCTCAGCTCCTGTGGAAACGTCTTGGAGGCCTTATCGATGAACCCGGCACCGAGTTCCTCCGCCCACTGAATGTTGCTGGAATCCGAGGAGTCCAGAATAATTGGCAACACCGGATCCGTGTTTCGAACCCGACGACAAAACCGCAACCCAGCTTCCTTGTCCTTAACTCCTTCTCGGCTGAAACTCATGTCGGAGACTATCCCGAGCATGTCCTTCTGATGTTTCCGAAACAGCGTCTTGGCTTCCTCGTAGGTCCTGGCCAACAGAATCTTGGGCCGACCGCGCATCCGAAGCATCTGTTGGTGCCCGTTCAAGGCTTCCGTCGCGAAATTCCTGGATTGTTCCAATACGAATTTGTACAGGTTGGGTAGAATCGACGAATAGAACCGGACCGAATCTTCCACCAGCAAAATGACCCGCACCCCGACCGACTCCACGTCCTGATCCACATTCATCTTGTCCTCGATGAGTTTGATGATGGCCAGCAGCAGGTCGGCGTTTCCCAACCAGCTGAACACATAATCTACGGAAGATAAATCGGCTTGAGCGATGTATTTGGAAACCTCCCTCGAAAACGGGGTGAGCACCACCAGTGGGAGGTCCGGAAATTTATCCTTAATGATGGATGGAATCTTGAAATTGATGTCCTGCTTGTCGCTTGGCATGCAGATGACCAGCTCGTAGTTGTTGTTCTTGAGTTCCTCCATGGCCTCCTTCTGGGTGGTGACCTGGGTGAACCGCGGCGGGTAACGCAGGTTCAGCGAAACGTACTCATTGAAGATCAGTTCGTCCACACGGCCGTCGTCTTCCAACACGAAAGCATCGTACTTGCTGGCTATCAGCAAAATGTTGTAGATGCGCTTGGTCATCAGTTTGGCAAACGAGGTGTCTTTGAAGTATAGTTTGCGGAAAGATAGATTGCTGTTCATGGCTAATCGTCAAATGGTACAAAAAAAAATGCGAGGAATACAAATGTAACGAAATCGGAATGCAAATTCATGCATTATACGTATATTTGATATACTAAATCATAACTTTTCAACGAAATACCGTATGGACATCAATCAATTCATGAATGCGCTCGAAGCCAAGCACCCGGGCGAAAAAGAGTATCTGCAGGCCGTAGACGAAGTACTGCTCAGTGTGGAATCCATCTACAACCAGCATCCTGAGTTTGAACGGGCCAGAATATTGGAACGTTTGGTCGAACCCGATCGCATCCTCACCTTCAAAGTGCCCTGGATAGACGATGCCGGCAAGATTCAGGTGAACCTGGGTTACCGCGTGCAGTTCAACAACGCCATCGGCCCCTACAAGGGCGGGTTGCGCTTCCATGCTTCCGTGAACCTTTCCATATTGAAATTCCTAGGTTTCGAACAAACTTTCAAAAACGCATTGACTACACTGCCGATGGGCGGTGCCAAGGGCGGTTCCGATTTCAGCACCCGCGGAAAATCCGATGCCGAAATTGAACGGTTCTGTCACAGCTTCATGCTGGAACTCTGGCAAAACATCGGTCCCAACACCGACGTTCCCGCCGGCGACATCGGCGTAGGTGCCCGTGAAATTGGTTACTTATATGGCATGTACAAGAAATTGGCTCGGCAGAACACGGGTGTGCTTACCGGAAAAAGCCTTGAATTCGGAGGATCCTTGGTCCGTCCCGAAGCCACCGGTTTCGGCGGCCTGTATTTTGTCCGCCAGATGCTATCCACGCAGGGCAGAGGCATCGAAGGCAAGACCATCGCCATCTCTGGTTTCGGCAACGTCGCCTGGGGTGCCGCCTTGAAAGCCACTGAAATGGGTGCCAAAGTGGTCACGCTTTCAGGCCCGGACGGATACGTGTACGATCCCGAAGGCCTCACCGACGAGAAAATAACCTATATGCTGGAACTACGCGACAGCAACAACGACGTGATTGAACCCTACGCAGCCAAGTTCAACGCTCAATTTTTTGCCGGCAAACGCCCCTGGGAACAGAAAGTGGACATTGCACTGCCTTGCGCCACACAGAACGAACTGAACGGCGACGACGCCCGCATGTTGATTGCCAACGGTGTCCTTTGCGTCGGCGAAATTTCCAACATGGGTTGTACGCCAGACGCCATCGATGCCTTCATCGCGGCCCGTGTGATGTACGGTCCCGGCAAGGCCGTGAATGCTGGTGGAGTAGCCACCTCAGGTCTGGAAATGACGCAAAACGCCATGCATTTGTCTTGGCCCGCCGAGGAAGTCGATGCCCGCCTGCACCAGATCATGTCCGACATCCACGACCAATGCCTGCAATACGGCAAGGAAGCAGACGGCTACATCAATTATATGAAGGGTGCCAACGTGGCCGGGTTCATGAAGGTCGCTAAAGCGATGTTGGAGCAAGGTTATTTGGGCTAGCTGGGATTTTCACTACCTTTGGCATTGTGGAAACCATAATGCCAACTCTTGAAGAAAAAGCATTCGTACAGGAACATCTGCGCGACGACGTTTCCGCTCTGGCCTTGAGGCTGGGGCGGTTTCCGCATCTGAATGCCAGCGTTGTGCTGCGGCAGGTGGCTGGTTATCAGGCGTTGATGAAAAAAGTGCCTTCCTGGGCTTCCAATCCCGATTTGATTTTTTCCGATTCTCTGCCGCTGGAGCAATGCTCTTCAGAGGCTACGGCGCGGTACAAAGCCAGCATCCTACCCGCAAACGTTTGCAGTTTGGCAGACCTGACAGGTGGGCTGGGAGTGGACTTCGCCTTCCTAGCCGCCGGTAAAACCAACGCGCTGTATGTGGAGCGCCGTGAAGACTTGGCATCCATAGCCTCCGAAAATTTTAATGCCCTGGGATTGATTCATGCTCGCGTCTTGCACGGTGACGGACCCTCTTACTTGGCTGAACCCTTCGATCTACTGTATCTCGACCCCGCCCGCCGAGACGCCAAAGGCAGCAAGGTTGTCGCACTCAGCGATTGCGAGCCCGACATCGCCTCCATCAAATCCACCCTGTTCACGAAAGCCCCGCTGCTGCTCGTCAAGCTTTCTCCCATGCTGGACATCACCCTCGCACTCAAGCAACTACCCGAAACCACGGAGGTCCACATTGTCTCCGTCGATGGCGAATGCAAGGAACTCCTATTTTTGCTCTCGGCTGAAAACGTGGTTCCAGAGCCACGCATTGTATGCGTGAACCTGCGCGGAAATGCCCCAACACAATCCTTCGAATTCACTAAGAGCCAGGAACAATCCTCGCAATGCCGCCTGGCTTCAGAACCCATGCATTACCTCTACGAACCCAATGCCTCCCTCCTCAAAGCCGGTGCCTTCTCGATTTTGACCCACGCCTTCAGCCTCTACAAACTCCACCCCAACAGCCATTTGTACACGTCCGAAAGCCTGGTTGAGGATTTTCCGGGTCGCACCTTTGTACTGGAAAATCAATTGCCGGCACAACAAAAAGCGTTGAAGTCAGCACTGTCGCATCTCCCAAAAGCCAACATTACTGTACGAAACTTCCCGGAAACGGTGGAACAGATCCGGAAGCGAACCGGTCTGAAGGAGGGTGGTGATGTGTATCTGTTTGCTACCACCTTGGCGGAGGAACGCAAAGTCGTTTTGCAATGTCGGAAAATTAGCACTTTAGTATCTTAAAATAGTCTGATATTGCTAAAATAATGTATATTTGGATGTTCAACGTAACATCATCGGATCATGAAAAATGCATGTTTTCTGCTGCGTATTTTCTTGTTTTCTGCCATTCTTTCAACTTTCTCGGCTGAACTGTATGCAGGTCCCACTGCTGCAAATGAAGATTCCAACCTGGCTCAAAAGGCTTTTGTAACAACATCCAAAATCAGTAACTGGGAAAGGTTGTCCTCCGTAAACGACGGCTTCGAACCCTTAAGTTCGACCGACCGTACACACGGCATCTATGGAAATTGGGACGGTGAGTCCGAATACGGTGTATTGAATTGGGTTCAATACGAGTGGCCTTCTGTCGTTACATTGAGCAGTGCCTCTGTTTACTGGTATAGTGACGGCGGTGGTATCTTACAACCGACAATCGCCTATATGGAGCATTGGGTGGATGGTGCTTGGAAACGAACAGGAACCATGGGCGTTGTTTTGGACAAATGGAATACGTTGGCCCTGAATGGTTTGCAAACAACCAAAATCCGTTTGAACATGCTGAGTTCAACTGCAACCGGTATCGCAGAGTTCAAAGTGATGGGCGTGCAGGGAGTTGTCGATCAAGGCAATGCATTGGAATGCAAACGTCAGATACAGTGCCTTTTGGATTCGATTTCATGGATCAACCTAGGCGAATTGCCCAGGGGTTATTTCAGTACGGTTTCAACCTATTGGAGTGATGCAAAATTTCGGATCACAGCGGTGGACACCTTGGCGAGGATAACTGCTTGCCTATCGACTCTCAGCAGTTTCCATCAGGAGCTTAAACACGCCAAAATTGCATGGTTGAGACTATCAGCTTGCGTTGATTCGGCTCGAATCTTGTTGGCCGATGCAAAGTTGAAAAACCGAGAAAATCTGCAAAATGCCTGCAATGTGGCCTATGCTACTCAGTATTCCAGCAATGCCTTCCTTATCGATGTCACTAGGGAGTATCAGAGCTTGTCAAAGATTCTATCGGACTATTACTTCAACCCGTACCCATACAATTTGGCCACCGTTGCCACTGTGTCAACCAGTTACAAGGCTCCCTGGGAAACGCTTTCAGCACTTAACGACGGCCTTTTCTCGACCACTTCGGAGGGAATCGGAGTCTTGCGTTACACCAACTGGAATGGTGAAGCAGACTGGGGCTTGACCAATTGGGTGCAATACGACTGGAATTCCGACAAGGCTGTTCGAACCGTTTCCGTGTACTGGTACACGGATGGTCAAGGTGTTACACTACCCGATTCTGCCGTCGTGGAATACTGGAAAGACGACCAATGGCATTTGTCCGGACGTATTGGCGTCTTGGCCGATACATTCAACGTCCTGCCGGTCGATGCAATAACCTCCCGATTGCGTTTGGCTATGAAAAGCAAGACTGCAACCGGTATCATCGAATTTAGTGCTGAAGGGTACGAAACTGCCGCAGCACCGAAGTCGACTGGTTTAAAGCAAGTGGATACTCAGAAAGACAATACGCTCGGATTGTTTTGTTCCGAATCGGACAGTCAACCTTGGAGCCTATCAAATCCAACCTGCAGAAAACTTTCAGTTACCTTGTACGATGCTTACGGCCGAACGGTTTATACTGTAATCAGCGATTTGCAAACCCTCGTTCTGCCGACTAGCGCTCTTTCCGGAAAAGGTTTGTACCTGGTCCGTGTTGCGGCTGTAGATGGAAACATCTTGATGGTCAACAAGATACTAGTCCAATAAGTATTTTTTAAACGTTCTGAACTTATTGATTCGTTCTATGTAGTCATTGTGGTATTCGATAGAATTCCTTGTTTATTCTTGGTTATCTTTACACTCATAAAAAATCAACCTAAGATAAAAGTGCAAGCTATGAATTCTAAAAATATACATTTCTTTCTTTTTCTGTTTTTATTCACTTCAAGCCTGTCTTTCGCCCAGAAAGGCACCATCAAAGGGCGCATCTTCAACGCCAAAACCAACGAGCCCCTCGAATTCTGCACCGTGTTCGTTCAAGGCAGCACCATCGGTTCCACTTCCGACTTGGACGGGAACTACCTCTTTGCCGGCATCAAGCCTGGCTTTTACCGCCTGGTTACCAGTTCAGTCGGCTTTGAACCCTCTGTTTCACCTGAAATCCAAGTGGCAGGCAACCAAACGGTGTTCGTGGACATTCCCGTCACCGAGAAATCTCAGGAGTTAAAAGAGGTGGTGGTGAATCAACCCCTAACGCTGCGCAAGCTCGCCAGCCCGGTTTCCCTCCTCACCATCGGCGTGCAGGATATTGAAAAGAGCGCTGGCGTGAACCGTGACGTCTCCAAAGTCTTGCAATCCCTTCCCGGAGTAGGCTCCACCAGTCCCCAACGCAACGATCTGATCGTGCGTGGGGGCGGACCTTCCGAAAACGTATTCTACCTGGATGGCGTGGAAATCCCTGTGATCAACCACTTTGCCACACAGGGTTCCTCCGGCGGAACCGTTGGGGTCATCAATCCCGATTTTGTCCGTGAGATCAACTTTTACTCGGGTGCTTTTCCAGCCAACCGAAGCAATGCCTTGAGTTCAGTCATGGACATCCAACAACGGGATGGGAGTACCGACCGAATTCATACCACAGCGACCTTTGGCGCCTCGGATGCCGGTGTGACGCTGGATGGTCCCATCAACAAGAATGCCACCTTCATCGTTTCGGCCCGCCAATCGTACCTGCAATACTTATTCAAGGCCATCGGATTGCCGTTTTTGCCCACCTACACCGATTATCAGTTCAAAACAAAGTTCCGCTTTGGCGTACATGATGAACTCACATTGTTGGGCATTGGTGCGGTCGACGATTTTAAGCTGAACACGGGCATCAAAAATCCGACCGAGAGCCAAAACTATATTTTGGCCTACCTGCCGGTTTATAAACAATGGAATTATACCGTGGGTGCTGTCTACAAACACTTCAGCGAGCATTACAACGATACGTGGGTGCTTAGCAGAAACATGCTGCGCAACGCCAATTTCAAATATCAGGACAACGATGAGACTAAGCCAAAAACGCAGAACTACCTTTCGGACGAAGCCGAGAACAAGCTTCGTTTCGAACGCAACTACCCGGACCTGCCCATCAAACTCTTGGTCGGTGGAGGCTTGAAATACGCCCATTATACGAACGAGACTTACCGTCAGGTGCTCATCGCCGGCACACCGACCGCGCTGAATTACAGCACCAACCTGAACGTACTCGGCTATCAGGCCTTTTTGCAAGCTTCGAACACGTATTTTGACGAAAGCCTCCGATTGTCCTTCGGCCTGAATTTGAGCGGGAACAATTACAACAAAAACATGGCCAATCCGCTCAATCAATTTTCACCACGGTTTTCAGCCTCCTATGCGCTCACCGACAAGCTGAATCTGAATGCCAATATTGGCCGCTACGTGATGCAACCCTCGTACACCAGCCTCGGCTTCCGCAATGTGACGGGCACGTTGGCCAACCAAAACGAAAACGTCCGTTTCACTGGCTCCAATCAGGCGGTGCTTGGGCTGGAATACAAACCCTCCGAAAAGGTGCGCTTCACCATGGAAGGTTTCTATAAGGCCTACGACCATTACGCCATGTCCGTGGCCGAAGGCATCAGTATGGCCAGTAAGGGCACCGAATACGGCCAAGTAGGCGATGAACAAATCCTTTCCAACGGCAAAGGCCGAGCATATGGGGTTGAGTTTTTGGCTAAGATTTGGGAGCTGAACGGATTGAACGTGAGCTCCACGCTGACCTTGTTCAAAAGCGAATTCACCAATGTTGCAGGCACGTACCTGCCAAGCTCTTGGGATGTGGGCCGACTTTTCAACCTGCTGGCCAGTTACAAGTTCGGCAAAAGCTGGAACATTGCCGGCCGTTGGCATTATTCCGGTGGATCGCCCTACACGCCCATCGACGAACCGCTTTCCAGCCTCAAAACCGTCTGGGACAGCCAACACCTGCCGTATATCGATTATTCGCGTTACAATTCCCAACGCCTCGGACTCACGCATCAACTTGACCTAAGGCTCGATAAGGAGTTCTATTTCCAGAAATGGATGTTGGACCTCTACATGGATGTTCAGAACGTCTACGCTTTCCAAAGCGAATCCGCACCGATTTATACCAATCTGGATGTCAATGGGATACCCGTCACAAATTCCGGCGACCCCAGTCGTTATGTGTTGCGACAAATTCCTAACTTTGGTGGAACGGTTTTGCCCACCATCGGTATCATGGTCAAATTTTAATGCCTGCTGAAATGAAAACGAAACTTTTACTCGCAGCCTGTCTGTTGATTTCCGTCCTCACGTTCGCTACTAAAAAGCCCGAAGCGATTACGTTCTATACCGTAGGCGCCGCAAAAACCGGAACGGCCCTGAAGCTCACGTTCGAAAAGGGCAAGCAGCACAATCATCCCTTGTTCGCTGTCTGGTTGGCCGATATGAACGGTACGTTCCTTGAAACATTGTACGTTTCAGAAAGCATCGGCAAGGGTGTTTTTCCCAGAGTGGACCGTCAGAAAGGTGCTTGGTTGGCAGGACCCATCCAACGTCCTGCAGCCCTGCCGTACTGGGCGCATCAGCGGAACATCCTCAACGAGTTCGGCAGTTACAATCCGACTCCGGCACATCCGGAACTCGATGGCAATACGGGTGCAACCCCTCAGTCTTCGTTTATTTTGAATTTAAAATCTTCGAAAGAGCTCAGTGGCAGTTACTTGGTGTTTGTTGAATTGAACCAGTCTTGGGATTGGAATGAATTCTGGTACAACGACCGTTTTCCAGGGAACAAAGAATACATGACTTCGAGCCAACCGGCTTTGGTCTATTCCGTATTGATTGATACCCGTCAGAAAACGGCTTGCCAGCTAAAACCTGTAGGCTACAGCAGTTACGACGGTTCTGACGGAAGTCTGAACCCAGACTTGAAAACGTTGACGACAGCCCTGCACATTGCGAAAAGCATCACTGTATCGGTTCCTTAAACGATTTTTTTTGGATTTTTGGCAATGTAATCCTTCCAACTCGTAAACGACTTGTTCGTTTGCGGTCGGTTGGTTTGCATGTAATGGCAGAGCGCGGCGGCGAGTCCGTCCGTGGCATCGAGTTGCGGCAGCATGGTCTCCTTGGGGATCTTCAAGATACGCTGCAGCATGTCCGAAACCTGCTCCTTGGAAGCTCGTCCGTTGCCGGTAATGGCCATCTTGATTTTAAGTGGCGCATATTCGAAAATGGGCAAATCCCTCGATAAAGCGGCAGCAATGGCCGTACCCTGCGCGCGGCCCAATTTGAGCATGGATTGTACGTTCTTGCCGAAAAAAGGCGCCTCGATGGCCAATTCATCCGGTAGATACTCTTCGATGAGGCCGAGCGTGCGGTCAAATATCTTGCGCAACCGCAAATAATGGTCTTCGTACTTGTTCAATTGCAGAATGCCCATGGCAAGCATCTCCGGCTTGTTGTTGGTAATCTTAAGCAGACCGTAGCCCATTACATTCGTACCTGGGTCAATGCCCAAGATGATGCGGTCTTTGACGACCTTCGGGACGGCTTTGAGGGTGGTTTCGTTCATAAAACGCTTTCCATCATGGTGGTGAATCCCATGACCTTTTCCTGAAACCGATTGCTCATGGTCGTTTGCATTTCGGAACCATAACGCATGAACCAATTTTCCAACGAATCCAGGCTTTCAACCTCAAACTGAAGGGCATAACTGACGTTGCCCGGTTCGTTCTCCACCAATAATCGGAAGAAGCGGGGATTCACCAGCATGTCGGTTTTGGTCACTTCGGGAATGTATTCGTGTTTGACCCAAAAGATCCAATCGTTCTGGATATCTTCGGAAACTTGGTAGGTGGTGTTAACGATGAGCATGTTCAAAAAATTTCAGTGTTTACGGCAAAAAGTGTACCTCAAAGATAGTAAAATTAAAAACTTCATGTATCTTTGCACCCGCTTTAAACAACCTCACGGGGCATTAGCTCATCTGGCTAGAGCGCGACACTGGCAGTGTCGAGGTGAGCGGTTCGAGTCCGCTATGCTCCACTAAACAAAAAATCCAAACTTTTCAGTTTGGATTTTTTGTTTAGTGGAGCTAACCGTGTTTAATTAAGATGCTCAGACGGCCGGTGGGGTTGGTTTTTTTTTGTTTAGTGGAGCATTCCGTGTTTTATTAAGATGCTCAGACGGGCGGTGGGGTTGGTTTGATTTATAAAATCAAAAAAATCGTACATTTGACCAACTAGTTTAAATGCATACGCCTGCCATGAAAACAATTTCATTCATTCAACCAGAAAGTGATTTGTCCACTGTCGTACACGTGCTGAACGCATCGCACGGCACTGTTGCCAAGCAATTTGGATTTACGGTGGAAACGAATCCGACAAACAATGCATTCATCGATGAGGCCACTTTAAGATTGCAATTAAACAGTGGCATTCGTTTGTACGGTTTGACCGTTGATGACGAACTGATCGGTTGCATTGCGGTAGAAGAGTCCACCAAAGAAGTAGCGACCTATTATATCGAAAAAGTATCCGTGTTGCCCGAATATCGGAATCAAGGGTATGGCATTGAACTGATGGATTTTGCGACAGACTTGATTCGACAGACAGGTGGGAAGTACGTTTCCATCGCTTTGATTGATTCTCATGCAAAACTCAAGTCATGGTATCTGACACAGGGATTTCACCAGACTGGAATTAAAAAATATGAGCATTTGCCCTTTTCGGTTTGCTTTATGAGTAAGCAACTGAATTAGGATTTTTGTGCTTCTTTTCTAAAATGTTGTATATAACTATTGAATGAATGCATAAATATTAAACATATTTGTTATATATTTACATTTCAAGCATTTGAATGTACATAGAAATTTGCCTAGTCAACTACTTAATCGAATAACGTTGTTTCTTTTGTTATGAAAGATGAAGCAAAATCCCCACTCACGCTTTTTCGCTTAAAGGTGGAAGAATTAGTTGAAAACAAACCATCGGATGATGATTTGTTGAAATTGCTTCAAGAGTATGGTTTTAAACCAAACATGCTTGATAATCAAAAAGAAGATAATTATAAAATTGCGACCAAGGAGGTTCTTCAAATTCTAAATGAACCGGGTCAAATTAGTATTACCATCCAAAGAGTCCTCACTGTATTGAGAAAAACAACAGGAATTGAAGCCATCGGCATTCGATTGCAAGATGGGGATGATTTTCCGTATTTGGATCAGTCCGGATTTTCAAGTGATTTTGTGTTGACCGAAAATTCATTGATCGATTTTGATGAAAAAGGTCATAAATGTCGTGATCTTGACGGAAATGTTTGTCTATCATGCACTTGTGGAATGGTCATTTCAGGCAAGTATGAACCTTCAAATCCATCAGTAACATCCGGTGGTAGTTGGTGGACAAATGATTCTCTTCAGAGTCTTAAACTCCTTTCCAACAATGATGAACGATTTCATCCTCGCAACAAATGCATATTGTTTAAATACGCTTCGATAGCACTCATACCCATTCGTACGAACGAAAAGAATTTTGGTATGATTCAATTCAACGATTTACGCAAAAATGTATTCAATAGTGAAATCATCGAAATATTGGAGGGGATTGCATTGCATATTGGGTCGACAATAGTTCGCAAGAAAGCTGAAGAAATTCTGAAGGAAAGTGAGAATCGTCGGAATGCCATTTTGCAAACGACCATGGATGGATTCTGGTTAATAGACATGCAAGGTAATATTCTGGAAGTCAATGATATCTATTGCCGGATGAGTGGCTATTCCCAACAGGAACTGCTCAACATGAACATTTCTGAATTGGATAGTATTGAAACGCGAAAACAAACATACGACCATATAAAAAAGGTGGTGAAATGTGCTGAGGATCGTTTCGAATCACGTCATCGTCGAAAAGATGGGCGGTTTATCGATGTTGAAATAAGTTGTAAATATCAAACAGATATTGATGGACGAATCATTGTCTTTTTACATGACATAACCAAACGCAAGCAAGCAGAATTCGCTTTACGAGAGAGTGAAGAAAGGGCCAGGTTCACCCTTCAAAATATCCTTTCCCCAGATATGGTCATAGCCGATTTGGAACTGGATAACATTATTGATGCACCAGCATTGCAGCGTTTACTTGAAGAATATTTCAAACTTGCCCAAGTTCCAATGGCCATCATCGACAATCATGGTAAAGTGTTGGTCCGGATTGGTTGGCAGAATGTATGTACAAAATTTCATAGAGTTCATCCGGAATCTTGCAGGAATTGTATTGAAAGTGATGTATACCTGACCAACGGCATTTCTGATGGTACATTTAAGTTGTACCAATGCAAGAATGGTATGTGGGATATGGCCACCCCCATCCTAATTGGTGGTGAACACAAGGGGAACCTATTTATGGGCCAGTTTTTCTTCGAAAACGAGCCAATTGACATTGATACCTTTCGAAAACAAAGTGAATTATTTGGTTTTGAAGAAAAGGATTATTTTGAGGCACTTAATAAAGTTCCTCGGCTAACAAAGCAACATATAGAGATTGTAAAATCATTTCTATTGATGCTATCGCATTTGATCTCACAATTAAGTTATAGTAATGTCAAATTGGCCAAAGCGATTGCGCAACAAAAGCAAGTTGAAAAAACACTGCTTGAGAAAGATGCACTCATTCTTAAAGCTCAAGAAATTGCAAATTTAGGATCCTGGTCGCTCGATCTAAATACAAAATCATTAACCTGGAGTGATCAGATTTTTCAAATTTTTGGTCTGAATAGTTCTGAATTTCCAGCTACTTATGAGGGCTTTCTGGATGCCATCCACCCGGATGATCGGGATGCTGTCGATAGGACATATACCGATACGATTCAACAGGGTATGGATCACTTCGAAATTGAACACCGCATTGTACGAAAGAATACTGGAGAATTAAGGTATGTAAATGAAAAATGCGAGCATTTTAAAGATTCTACAGGTAAAATCTTCCGTTCAGTTGGCATGATTCAAGATATAACGGAGCGAAAATTAAAAGAAGAAGCGCTTCGCAAATTAAATCAAACTCTTGCAGCACTTAGTAAGAGTAGTCAAGCCATGTCGCATTCTTTTGATGAAACTGAATATTTAAAACGAGTGTGCCAAATCGTGGTGGAGGATACGGATTTCTCCATGGTTTGGATTGGATATGCCGAAAAGGATGTCAAAAAAACGGTGCGCCCAGTAGCAAGTGCAGGTTTTAAAGACGATTATATTAATTCGATTCAGGTCCGATGGGATGATTCCGAATTTGGACATGGACCAACCGGAGTGGCCATTCGGACAGGAAAGATTGCACTATGCAACAATATGTCAACGGATCCGGATTTCAAACCATGGCGTGAACAAGCCCTAAAGAGAGGCTTTGCTTCCTCCATCGTCTTACCTCTAAAATCTGGAGACGATGTTTTTGGAGCAATTTGCATTTATTCAAATCAAACGGATTCTTTTTTTGAAGACGAAATCAAATTACTAACTGAGCTTGCCAGCGATTTGGCATCTGGAATAACAACCATCCATCTTAGATCGGCTCAAAAGTTAGCAGAAGAAACATTAAGCAAATCGTATATAGAACTTGAAAAACTAGTTGAAGCAAGAACAAGGGAGCTGCAATTAACCAACAAGTTATTGAACAAAGAAATAGACACAAGAAAACAACACGAGCTAAACTTATTGGCAGCCGAAAAAAAATACCGTACTGTTGCCGATTTCACAGCGAACTGGGAATTTTGGATGGGTCATAATCATCAATTGTATTATTGTTCACCTTCTTGTGAACGTATAACTGGTTACACCGCTTCTGAATTTCTAAAAGACCCTAGGTTATTCTTCTTCATCGTTCATCCGGCAGATAGAAGGGAATTTTTGCATCACAATAAAAATGAATTGAATTATAAGGTCTATAAAAACGAAATTCAATACAGGATCATACGCAAAGACGGTTCTATCCGATGGTTGGCACATATTTGCCAACCGGTTTTTGATGAAAATGGTCAATTTAACGGAACCAGAGGAAGTAACAAAGACATTACTGAACGTAAAATAACGGAGGCTCAACTCTTAACCAGTAATGAAAAATACAAATTGCTTTCCGAAAACATAAATGATGGTATATTCATCTGTAAGAATGGAAAATTTGAATATGCCAACAATGCTGTATACCAACTTTTTGGATATGAAAAAGGGGAGTTGGAACATCTGAACTTGACCGATTTGGTTCAAACGGATCGTAAAGTGGAGTTGGATATATTTCTGAATTCTACTGGAGAATTGGATCAAAATTTCAATTTGGAGGTACGCTGCATCAAGAAAGACCTATCCACCATCATTGTTGAAATGTTGTTGAAATTTAATACCATTGAAAAAATGGTTTATGGCGTCATTCAAGATGTTACAGAAAGAAAAGAACTTCAAAGAAACATACTGAAAGCAATCATTCAAACAGAAGAAAAGGAACGTTCTCATTTTTCGAAAGAATTGCATGATGGCTTGGGGCCCTTGCTGACAACAATAAAAATTTATCTTGAAAGCTTGATGCGACCCAAATCAGAAGAAGTTCGAAATGAACTGGTTCTGAATGCGCACGACATCATAGAAGAGTCACTCATAACTGTGAAAGAAATCTCGAACAATCTTAGTCCACATCTACTTACCAATTATGGACTTCAATCTGCAATAAAGAGTTTTATTGATAAGCTGAATAAAACGACTGAACTTGATATTGTTTTGGAAAGCAATGCCTACGATCGAATGCCTGAAGAAATTGAAGCAACCCTGTATCGTTCCATCATAGAATGCATCAACAACACGATGAAGCATGGAAATGCAAAAAACATATTTATTAAAATGAACATTTCAGAAAGTTTGTTTTTTGTAAATTATATTGATGACGGCATTGGATTTGATGTGAACGAAGTACTTTCAAAGCAAACCGGATTGGGTCTGTTTAATTTGCAAAACCGCATTCAAAACATTGGAGGCAAATTGGAGTTGACAAGTATGCCAGGTAAGGGAGTGAATTATAAATTTTACATCACTATCTGATTTTAAATGAGGTCCGAATTAAAAAAAAACATATTATGAATTCAATTCAAATCGAAAAACCGAAAATTATTATTGTAGATGATCACGTGATTTTTCGTCATGGCATAAAATCGATGTTGGATATTGAGAATATTGCAACCGTAATCGGTGAAGCTTCCAATGGAATTGAATTTATTGAATTATTGTCGCACGTTAAACCCGATTTGGTATTCATGGACATTGATATGCCCTATATGAATGGTTTGGATGCCACCCAAAATGCATTGAAGATTTTTCCCGACTTAAAGATAATAGCACTTACGATGTTTAGTGACGAAGAGTATTATTATAAAATGATTGATCGGGGAGTAAAAGGCTTCCTACTTAAAACGAGCGGTATTAGTGAAATTGAGAACGCCATTCATAATGTCATGTTGGGAGAAACACATTTCTCAAACGAAATTTTGGTAAAAATAATCAGTAACTATAGTCATAAAAACACAGAAACGACAGCGAAACTGGAACTTGTATCAGAAAGGGAAAAGGAAATTCTTCAACTACTATGTAAAGGCCATAGCACGGAAGAGATCTCTCAAAAGCTTTTTATTAGCCCTGAAACAGTTAAAAAGCATAAATCCAATTTGTTTGGGAAAACAGATTCTAAAAATACGGCCAGTTTGATCTTGTTTGCTATTAAGAACAAAATTATAGATTTTTAAAACTACCTGCAACTCTTTCCTTTATTATATCTACCTAATAGAAAGATAGATAACATTCAACTACACTTTTTGGAGTATCGGTTACTACATCTATTGTAGTATCTATTGTTGTATTGTAAATACTTCTTTGTTGACAACATTTACTCTTATTTAAGCATTTTGCCTTCTTGCAAGAAGGGTATTTTTATGTTTAAAATAAGGGTAGGAGTATTGTTATGTCCTTCATCAAACTATATATATAAAAATGTCCATTCAAACAAAGAAGCCAACTATACTTTTGGTTGATGATCATGTTGGTTTTCGTGAGGGTTTAAAGCTCATTATGAAACTTGAAAATATTGCAACGATTATTGGAGAAGCATCAAATGGCCAGCAGTGCATTGACCTTCTTTCGAATACAAAACCTGATTTGATACTGATGGATATAGACATGCCTATAATGAATGGATTGGAAACAACAAAAAAGGCGATTGAACTAATACCTGATCTAAAAATAATGGCTTATTCCATGTTTGAAAACGAAATTTATTTTAACAAAATGGTTGAATTGGGAGCGAAGGGCTACTTTTTGAAATCAAGCGGAATCAGTGAACTGGAGAAAGCTATCAACATCGTGTTAGGTGGTGGTAAGTATTTCAAAAACAATAATATAGAAGCTATTTTATAACAATTATACAGATTAATCAGGAACACAATGAAAAAAGTTTTACAAAAACGAATGACATTTCTTGATATGAAACTTTTAAGTTTGGTAACCTTCATGGTTATTTCAATTTCAGGATTTTCACAAAGTGTTGGTATCAGTCCAACAGGAGCAACAACTCCGAATCCCGCAGCTGGATTGGATATCAACTTCACGAATAAAGGGTTGCTTTTTCCGCGTCTTGCGCTTGTATCAACCA
>Ga0302213_1000398_pt1 | contig 25007 bp, 21 predicted proteins | sample II_Fen_N1_2_FD_194583 | JGI IMG/M metagenome (GOLD analysis project Ga0302213, IMG submission 194583) | Peat permafrost microbial communities from Stordalen Mire near Abisko, Sweden - II_Fen_N1_1 | ecosystem: Environmental > Terrestrial > Soil > Wetlands > Permafrost | place: Sweden: Abisko...
TTCGTCCACGTTAACTATTCTCAAATAACGCGGAACACGGAACGCGGAACACGGAACACGGAACGCAGAACGCAGAACGCGGAACTCTTCAAACTAAGAATCCTATTCCCATTCAATCGTTGCAGGCGGCTTGGAGCTGATATCGTACACCACACGGTTTACCCCTTTTACTTTGTTGATGATTTCATTCGACATTTTGGCAAGGAAATCATAAGGCAGTTGTGCCCAGTCGGCAGTCATGGCATCGGTTGATGTAACGGCCCTCAGTGCTACAGCGTTTTCGTAGGTACGTTCGTCACCCATTACCCCTACCGATTGCACAGGGAGCAGGATAACACCCGCCTGCCATACCATATCGTATAGATTCCATTCACGCAGTCCGGTAATAAAGATATCGTCGGCTTCCTGCAGTATGCGCACTTTCTCCTCGGTGATATCACCAAGGATACGTACTGCCAGTCCGGGTCCCGGGAAAGGTTGACGTTTAATTAGATGATGCATCATTCCTAACTGGGTACCTACCCGTCGCACTTCGTCTTTGAAAAGCAAACGCAACGGCTCACACAACTTAAGCTTCATCTTTTCAGGAAGTCCTCCCACGTTGTGGTGCGATTTTATAACTGTTCCCGTTATAGAAAGTGATTCAATGATATCCGGGTAAATGGTGCCCTGGGCCAGCCATTTTACATTTTTTATTTTGTGCGCTTCTTCATCAAATATATCGATAAAGCCGCTGCCAATGATTTTACGTTTTTCCTCAGGATCGGAAACTCCTTTTAGTGCAGCGTAAAAACGTTCTTTCACTTGCACACCAATCACGTTCAATCCAAGGTGTTCGTAGTCCTTCATTACATTTTCAAACTCGTTTTTACGAAGCAGGCCGTGATCAACAAATATACAGGTCAGGTTTTTCCCAATGGCCCTGTTCAGCAATACTGCTGCTACCGAAGAATCAACTCCTCCTGAAAGTCCCAGCACTACTTTGTCGCTGCCAAGTTGTTTCTTAAGTTCTGTTACCGTCGATTCTACAAATGATGCCGGTGACCAGTTGCGTGAGCAACCACAGATATTCAGGAAGTTCTCCAGGATCAATGTCCCGTCGAGTGTATGAAATACTTCGGGGTGAAACTGAACACCCCAGGTCTTCTCACCTTCTATCTTATAAGCTGCCAGTTCCACATCATCCGTGCTGGCAATCTTGTTGAAATTATCCGGTATTTTGGTAATACTATCGCCATGCGACATCCATATCTGAGAATCTGCCTGCACATCTTTCAGTAAATCATCGCTGTGATTAATGTAAGAAAGATTAGCACGCCCGTATTCGCGTGATCCGGCCGATTCAACTGTACCGTTCGAAGTATAGGCCATAAGTTGCGCGCCGTAGCAAATTCCTAATACAGGAAATTTACCCCGGATAGTACTCAGATCGGTCTTAAATGCCGTAGGGTCATAAACCGAATAGGGACTACCCGAAAGGATAACTCCTTTTATGTTGTCGGTTTGTTCAGGAAACTTGTTGTAGGGAACGATTTCGCAGTACTCATTCAATTCACGTACACGACGTCCGATCAGCTGGGTAGTTTGGGATCCGAAATCAAGGATAATTATTTTTTCGAGCATAACGTTAATTTACAATTTACAGATGTACAATCTTCTAATCTCTTAAAAAGTTGCGCAAAAGTACGAAAAATGTGATGGTTATGCAAGTGCTACTATAGGATTTTGTGTTAATCCATGTACGCTAAATCCTATTATTTATCAATATGATAAATAATTTTGGCTTTTTGTTATGATATAGCAGATTTTAATACTGTTTTATCTTACTACGATCAGATACCTGTTAACTCTTGCCCTTGCTGTTATTGAATGGATAAAGTAAGTAACCATGTTCTGCATTTGAAATATTCATTACACCTTCGAACAAACCTGATTCTAGTGAATGTATTCTGTTTCAAGCATTAGCTTTTCGTAAATATCCAGTTTCCCCTTTGACCAAAAAATAAAATCAAGTTTTTTAATCATCGATAGATTATTTCCACTGAATTTCTCATCAAAAAGTGTTAAGGTTTTTGGTATCAAGCTTGAATGAATCATCTCCTTGTATGAATCCTGAAGCAATTTCAACTGATTTCGCAAGATATCAATTATCGTCGTTAAATCTTTATGGATAGGTTGTGTAAACGAAAATACCCGACAAACCTCCTTGTCATAAATAGGGGAAGTGTCATCGATTGTGCAGATTAATTTTGAAACAAATGAAAAGACTACTGCATCTTTCCCTTTGAAATTCTGAATACGGTGAAGATCAATAAACACATTTTCCACATCAATATCCTGTTGATTCCTGTATTTCTCTATCAGTTTAAAATAATCCCGTTTAAACTCTTCGCTAAAACCAACATTATCCAACCCGTAAAAACTCCGGAATACGGATTGAAATATATAGTTTTCTGTAACATTCGATTTCACGAATTCACTCTTTAGAAAATTGTAAAAAGAAATGCTTTTAAAATCAATATTATTTACAATCTGCAGGGCATTGCTTTCTATGGTGGTTGCAATTTCTTTTGTTTTCATACTTGCTTGATTTTATAATTCTTAATTGTAATTATAACAAGTTTATTTGTTTGATTGTTTATTCCTGTATTCAGAACAAAACAGATCATTTTATGAAAACATGTATTCTGCTTTTTTGTTTAAAGCCGATGTGTAATTGGCATTCAACAAATGATAATACCAAAGAACTAACTGATTTTATATGGAATGCGAATGTATACCTTCAACGTAAGTAATCGTAGAAATTAATGATATATTTGTTAACTTATTAGTATTTAATTACCAGTGACCTTTTAATTATTAATTGATAATTATTAATTATTATTTATTAATTGCGTATATATCAGCCTGTTTTTTAAAAAAGAACACGTATTTCTGACGTTCAAAGACTTCAGTAACACGTGTTCTGTATAAATCAGGAATCAACTAATTCTAGAATGGCAGTTTGAAACCATTATCTTCTGCCGGTTGTTGCTCTACATTTCGTTTTTGTTTTTCAATGCTTTTGCCGACTTTAAAATTATAACTATACATTACCACAAAGGCAGCAGTCGTTTTCATATATGTATCGGTCCGTTGATAAATTAAATTATTACGGAGTGTTGACGTGCTATTGAAAAATTTACTGGCAAAGGGGTTAAACGCAATAATATTGAGTGTACTGTTGTTCTTAAACTGTTTTATGAGTCCAATTAAATAGAAAGGTGACTGTTGGGTGACTGTTTGTCCATCGAGTACAGGACCGTTCAGGTTGAACATGCCGATAACCTTCAGGTTCCAGGGAATCGGGAACATCATAAAGGAGTTCCAGTTCCAGCTACGTTGGTTTGTAGGATCTATCTGACTTTGGTATTGGTCAATATGATTAAACGAATACCTGAAATTAGAATTAAACATGACCGTGCCTATTTGCGAATTTACCGACAGGCCGGTTCCTGCTTCGTATCCGTTCGAGATGTTGAACGGTTTACTTTCAAATACATTGGATGTACCCACCTGATTAACGATTGTCTGGATAAGACCGGTCTTATATTCGTAAAACAACTGGGGAGCCAGATTGACGGTTACTTTACCTACAGTGACCTTCACATTATAGGTAAACTGGAAATTATCCCTGTAAGCAGGTTTAAGATTTATATTCCCCTGGCTTATCGTCTGGCTATCGACCCGACTTACCAACGGGTTAAGTTGTGCAGCGCTTGGCCGTAAAACCCTCCTGGAATAAGATAGTTTAATGCTGTTATTGTCATCAAACTTAAGCGAACCGTTAGCATACGGTAGCGGAGAAAAATAATCGCCACCTGTTACAGAATTGATCACCACATGGGAGGTTTCAAACCGTGACCCTATCTTAACGCTTCCCTTTTTGAAGTTCCTGGACAATTCGGCATAGCCACCTAATCGCAAATCGGTATAATCCAGATTGGGAACCTGTGCCAGCGAGCTGGTATTGTCAATGTTGTATTTATTGAAATTGCCACTTACCCCGGCATTTAATGAATAGACGCTGTCGAAGGGCAAGGTATAGTTTGTCTGGCCTGTAAGTGTCTGGGTATTTGTTTTGCTTTTTTCACTTTGCCATGGGCCAATGAATTGAGCAGTGGTATCAATAGGGTTGTAATCCGTATTCCTGAAATCAGTTCCTGATGTATTCGTCAGGCTCTTGTAGTATTTCAACTCCACTTCGTAACCATGCTGGGTTTTCTTGTCAAACTTATGCTTATAAAACAGAGAGGAGGTAAGACCATTATTGTTACTGCTTGAATTGGTTTCCGACCTGAAGATACTATTCATGATGTTATTCGAACTATTGTAATTCCGTGAATCCCCGTTTGTATTATTGACATTGTTATTGAAAGATACATTCACGTTCAGGTTGTTTAATTCGTCCGGATCGTAAATAATGCCGGCATTCACATTTTGATTATTCCCTTTGATCAACTGGGTGCCATTCCGCTGCAATTCACTTGACCCTGCCACACGGTTCATATCCGTGTTTATGCCGAAGTGCTGGAGCGAGCCGTTGGCAGCTACATAATAAGATATTTTCTCCATACCATAATCCAGGCTTCCATTCACCCGTCCTAAATATGTATCCCCGGATATCGGTAGAGCCATAACACTTGCCATACCTTTCAGCCCGAACTTCATGGCAGGATTCGTCACAATATTGATCACAGCATCCACATCGGCATCGTATTTTCCAGATGGACTGGTAATGACTTCCATCTTATCCACCTGCGATGGATGTAACCTTTTCAGGTATTCTTTATCGCGGGTTATCCCATCGACTTCAATCTTAATGTTCGATTTACCGTTGACGGTGATGTTCTCGTTTAAATAATCCACTTGTACCGAGGGTACTTTTCGAAGAACATCGAGTCCATCGGTAGATGTTTTTTTAATGCCTTCCGGAATACCGTAAATAGTCCGGTCACCCAATTCGGTGACTTTAACTTTTGACCCGCTTATCACTATTTCTTTAAAGTTATAGGTATTCGGTTCCAGGGCTATCGCGCCCAGGTTATTGATCATGCTCTTCTTTTTGGGAATAACACTCACCTGGGTCTTGTATACAATATGCTTTATCCGGATACAATAGGTTTTTACTGTATCTGCTTTATAAAGCATAAAAAGTCCATCAGAATTGGATTTCGTTATTTCAATAGTACTGCTATCCGGTAACTGCAACAACTCCACACTTGCACTTCCAACAGGCATTGTAGTTTCTTTGTCGGTGAGACTTCCTGTTATTACTTGTCTGGCATTAATATTAATGGCCACAAAGCACAACAGTACTATGAGAATTTTATTCATCATTTAGTTCTAGTATTAAAAATTAATCAGGTTTGTTATTTCAGCATGATTGTTTCCGCCTGAGAGTCCATCTTAACTTTCATCTCACTGTTGTTACTCTTCACTGTCATAGCTCCTTCAATATGTCCTTTTGATGTGTTTTTCAATATCAGGCCGGTGGTTAGATCGATAGTACCATCAGAAGTCATAGTACCTTTTAAGTCTTGCGACATTTGTGCGGAAGGGTCGTTTGAGGGTAGAGATTCAATTTCCGATTTGCCGGATATTTTTGCAAGATTGTTTTCCACACCGTTTAAGGTAAACGTGTTAAGCGACAATAGATTTACACTATTCGCTGCCAGAGAGTAAGTTGTTTCCCATACATCACCGGTTTTTACGGAATTCTCGGGCAAATAAGCAAATAATGGTTCTATCCTGGTTCTGATAGCCGCTTCCTGTAAAAGTGCGTTAGCTATCATTTTTGCCTGATCTCTTTTTGTTGCGGGTATCGAGTCCAAAACAAACAAAACATTGTCTTTAAACTTCGGATAATTAACAAATTCAATAAATTTTCCTGATGTCGAAATCTTCGCAATAATCTTATACGTGCTTAATTTATTCATAATTTTATCCGTAGGATCATTACCGGCGGGGTTAGCCGAATTTGTTTCCTTATTACCCATTGGCGAACTGGTTTTAGATGCAATAGTGTCGAATTTTAATTCAATATCCATAATATCTTTGTCCTGTTTAAGAACTTTGTAACTAACAACATTATTGGATAAAACATCGACATTAATCAGTTGTCCACCTGCATTAATTTGCATGGTCTGCTTACTGGTGCTTTTTACTTTGTACACTTTATCTTTCTCAAGGTTTAATTTAAGGCTAACCGGTGTTTGTGCCATCATCGAAATACCCAAAAGGGATAAAATAACTGACGAAATAAATGTTTTCATTTTGTTAATCGTTTTATAAGTTTATATAGTTAAAATAAAAATTCAATTCCCGGGTTGATTAGGGTTTTATGGTTTGATTGATCATGTAACGCTAAGAAAATACAGGTTGTTTAATTACAGGTTCTTTATCCAATATGTCCTATTTTGTACTGAATATCCATCCAATTTATTCAACCTTTTAAAAGTCAATGGAGGTATTTAATTTTCAATTCCTTAAAAAGCCTCAAAGTTAAGATATTATTATTATTAATAACAATTATATTAACGTTATTTATGGTTGAAAAGTATAAACGACATTGTAATTATTCGACTGCTAAGTTACATCCGGTTTAGAGGTTGACCTGGAACAGTTTGAATTGAATTTATTAATCTACCTGCTCATGTCCTTTATCAATTTCTATTTCCTAAATGTTGAAGTATTAGTAGAAAAAAGAGATTGAAAATCACAGGAAAGAAGAAATATTTTTCACATATGGCTCTACTATTTCAATTTGTTACTGATAATCATTTTCTCCCCAAATAAAAGACCGCTCCCGGAAAATCTTCCTGAAGCGGTCTTTGTATAGAATAACGTGACGTTTATACTTTTTCGTTCATTTTCATCATGCCCATCATTTGGTTCACTGTTTTTTGCATTCCATCAGTGGATGCATCAAGGAAAATAACATTCCCTTTTCCTGTTTCGCCAAAATGTTTAATGGTTTCAGTCCACATACTGAACAGCAGGAATGATGCATCCAGATCAGCATCAGTCATTTCCTTGGCTGCCTGTGCCATTCCTTTGGCCACTTCCTCCCGGAACAAGGCAATCCCCTGTCCGCGTTGCTGGGCGGCTTCTTTTTCAGCGAGTGCCGATATCTTAATAGCATTTCCTTCAGCTTCTGCAGCTTTGGTGCGGGTGATCAATAATGCCTGCCCCTCATTCTCAGCAGCGGCTTTCAGATTGTTAGATGCCACCACGCGCGACATGGATTTAATAATCTCATCATCAAAGGTAATATCGTTCAGCTGGATGTCAATCATGTGGAAGCCCCATTGTTCCAATGTATCATCGAGGTGCTTTTTCACTTCCTGGATAATCTCAGTCCGAAGTCCCAGAATCTCTGCCTGTTTCTTGGTAGCTACAAAACTACGGATAGTACCTTCGATGGTACGGATAAGGGCCTGCATAAAACTGCGTTCGTCCACAAACTTAAAAGCCACGTTCTTAATCGTTTCGTCCGTCTGATTAAAGACCGCGTACAGCAACATGGCCTTGAAATACACATTGGCCTGATCCTGCGATACAGCCTGAAACTCCAGCTCTGCCGAACGGTTCTGTATACTGATGCGTTTGTACACCAGCTCGATAAGCGGGATCTTAAAGTTAAGCCCCGGAGCCATAATACGCCGGTACTTTCCGAATACGGTAATAACCGCCACATTGCCCTGATTCACGGTCACAAAACCGGAAGCAATAATAACCAGGACAAAGACTCCAATAACAATAAAAGGAATTGATACCATGTGAGTTGTTTTTAATGAATACTATGTTTACGCTATGAAATTTAAGACTAAGTTGTTATGTGATTTTCTATAAAAGAAATCTCAATTAGAATGTTGTATATGGATCTTCCAGCACAGCTATCTCCTGTTGATCCAATGCCAGATCAGCAATTGCCGATCTTTTTGTCGGCCGTTTTGTAGCCATCAAGACCACCAGTAAACCGGCATACACCATAAAATTGCTGTTGTTGGTTATAAAAATGGCAGCCAGGGCCAATAACGCAGGACCCTCGAGCAACATATACCGGATAATCAATGATTCCCTGTATACGGCCATCTTGACTTTTAAATCTTCGCTTCCCATTATGGCATTTAGTTTTATCCTGAAAATAATATTGCTGGAAATAATTCCGGCAATTACCAATCCGGGGACTATAAATACCAATAATTTGGCTAATTCCGACTGAATATCCGGATGTTTAAAATCGACTGCAAAGAAATAGACGACTATTCCAAACAAAACGACACTTAGCAAGATAGCCAGATGAATAAACGAAATAATTTTAAAATACTCTTTTGTCGAATGTTGGTTGTTTTCCATAACAAATAATTGTCTATGTTACTGAATTACTTATCATTCAGTTCAGTTATTTCTACTAATATTTAAATTTAAAATCCGGTTATTTTTTCTCCACAAAAATACATATTATCCTTGTACAATTAACCTTTTTACTAAAATAGTTTTAACTGTTCCGCTTGAATCTAAAAATAAATATTTAAACCTGCCTTTATTGAAGAACGCTAATCGAAGATGCCTACTTATCAGCATTCGCATTTTCTATTGCTATCGGGACAATTATAATACCTTCGAGCGGAACCTATTATACACTCGTCTTATGTATAATGAGGAATCGGCGAGACTTTATTGGGGGTTCCGAGAGGTACATCCCTCCTAACCCCCAGGAAAGTCCCAGGTAACCCCCTCGATATATAGAACAGAAGACAGTATAATAATTCTGATGAATCGGCGTCTTGACGGTACTGTAACTATCATTAAAAATGGTAGATACAGATTAATCATCCCGATAGCCATTTGGATTTAAATGATGCAATGTATTATTCCGGCTGCTTATCTAAGAAATATCTTAGGAATAAAAAAAAACTGTGACGAACAGGTATTAGAACCAACCGGCAATAGTTTTTAGACAGGGTATGCAATTTATGGAATAAAAGGGAACAATATGTAATTTTGAATATGGTGTTTTTGTAGCAGAATGAATTTGTTTCCTGAGAGCTCTTAATTCCGCCAGTAGAACAAAAAAATATATTAAACAAATTTAGGATACTGTAAATAGTAACTAGTAAATGAATTAATAGTACCTGTTTTCAGTTTGTATTCCGGGAGATAATTCTGAAAGAAACGATCCGGACATACCATTATTGTCTCAAATCAAAAAGATAACTTTAGGGCTCGAACTATTCAATATAGAAAGAGAAGGTATAAAAGCAGGCACTTATTTTTTTTCGTAATCGAGCATCTTTTTTTTGCATTCCATTCCCCAACGGAAGCCACCCATGGTGCCGTCGGTACGGATTACGCGATGGCAGGGGATGATATAGGCAATGGGGTTGGCACCAATGGCTGTACCCACTGCACGAACTGCTTTGGGACGGCCTATTATTTCGGCTATCTCTGCATAGGTTGTGGTTTTTCCGGCAGGAACACGTTGAAGGGCATCCCAGATGGAAAGTTGAAATTCAGTTCCAATAAGGTTCAGAACAGGCTTTGAGCCTTTTTCGAAGATCTGACGTACCAGTCGGTCGGCTTTATCTTCATTGAGTTTGAAATCGACATCAGGAAAACGGTTATCCAGGTCGGAGTATGCACTTTCATGGGTTTCAGGGAAGGTAAGGGCACAGATGCCATCATTCGAGAAAGCAATGCAACACTCTCCAAACGGGGTACTGGCGAAACCATAGGAGGGATTTGATTGGGGAGGTAATTGTCTCATAAGTTTTTGATTATGTATAGAAAAATAAATCCAGGCAGAAATTCGATAATTTTTTATAAAATAATTATCAGTTGTAAGATGCTATGAAAAAGTCAAGTACATTTGTGGCAAAGTTAACGAATATAGTTGACTCAACGTTCATTTCTATATATAAAAATACGCTTATCACCAATAAATCATTCATTTATTTATTAAACGAACATGAAAAGACTGGTTCAATTTACTTTATTTACGGTTTTGAGTTTATTTACGGGCGTAACAGCTCAGGTAAGTACATCAAAATGGCAATCCCAACCTATTGTGATTGATGGGGATGGAGCTGACTGGGGAACACTGCCACGTTTTTTTAATGCAGAATCGAACATGAAGTATGAATTCAGGAATGATGACAAGAACCTGTACATTATTCTGAAGGCTGCCGACCGTACCTCACAGTTGCAACTTCTGACGGCAGGTTTTAATGTAAAGCTGAAAGTAAAGACTTCACCTCCGATTAAAGTAGGGATTAATTTTCCTGCATTGAAAAAAGGAGAAATGCCTCCGATGATTATTAATCCGGATTCAAAGACGGATAAACTGACGTACAAGACTACGTCAAATGACAATATCATTCCTAAAGACACGGCCATACTGGAAGGATTCCAGTTTTCGAAAGGAAAGATAACGTCGGAAGGAACAGACGAAAAAAGCATTTGTTTTGCACGAAGCAAATTAAACCGGGAACTGGCTACGTACGAGATACGCATACCGCTACGTGAAATATACGGCAATGGATATACGATGGAAACTGTCAGTAGCACACCGGTTCAGCTACTGGTATCAATTAATGAGCTATCCTCTAAAGACATAAAGAAAATGAGCGGACGCAGAGGTAATAAAGGAATGCCCGGCGGTGGCGGTAGAGGCATGGGACGTGGTATGGGCGGCGGAATGGGTGGTGAAGAAATGAATGGCGGTGGAATTGGCGGCAGTGAGATAGGAGAAATGCCCGGACAAGATGGGCAAAGTCAAATGCAGGGAGGAATGCAGGGACGTGGAGATTTTTCCATTGAACGGAAAAGCTTCAGCATTGAATTTAAATTGTCGGCAGGTAAATAGATTTACACAGATTTAAGAAAAATTTCCACAGATTAAGATAAAGAGATTGTCCGCTGATTATACTAATTTACACTGATTTCTTTTCTATGTAAATTGGTGTAATCTGTGGACAATTATTATTTTAATGCATTAGCAAGCGTTTCTGTACGTAACACCTTATTGCTCTCGGAGTAAATAAATGAAGGAATGTACATCAACTGTTTCGGCATTTCATATTTAGTGAGTAACTGCTCCATTCGGGCAGTTAACGCCTGCTCTTGCTCCTGACTGTATGCTTCCGATTCGATGACCAGTACCACTTTATTTTCCAGCAAGTCATCAGGAATTGAAGTGATAAAATAGGTAGAAGGAATAAACCCTTCCAGTTTCTTTTCAAGTTGTTCGGGATGAATCTTAATACCACCCGAATTAATGGTTGAATCGGCACGGCCCAGCCAACGGAAAGAACGGGTGCCTATCAGTTCCACCATATCATTGGTTTGTATTTCTTCTTTCAGCAAATGGGGAGCCTTAATGGCCAGGCAATCGCGTTCATCAAGGCGAATGGTCACCCCATCAAGGACGGTAAAATAATCCGATCTATCAGGTCCGTTAAAGCGGCGCAAGGCTATGTGTGAACAGGTTTCTGTCATACCGTATGTTTCATACAATTCAGCAGGGATAGTTTCAGCCAGCTTTTCCAGTTTGCTATTCACAGGCCCCCCTCCCACTATAATTCTACCTACTGGTATATTTTGAAGGCTTACGGCAGCATGAAACAACTGATACGGGGTAATGGCTGCGAAATCAATAGGCTTACGCGTCGTTTTAAAGGGATTTGCAGAAGGTATTGCCTCCAGGAGGTTAAATCCACCCACAATAGCCCGCACGAGCATCATTTTCCCTGCAATGTAGCTGGCAGGAAGACAAAGCAAGGCGGTACTTTTATCCGTAAGGCCAAAGAACTTATTCGTCATTCGGGCAGAGTTTACCATGCTTCCTTTCGACAACCGTATACTTTTTGGTTCACCTGTGGAGCCTGAAGTATGAGCAAGTACAAAGTCAGTATCGTCGTACCAGTTTTTCAGGAAATAATAAATGGCATTTTGCCATGAATCACTTGATTCGCTGATAACAAACAATTGATCGAGGTTGTATCGATTATAGGTAATTCCGTTGAGTAAAATACTTTTCATAGTTCAGGATAAAATTGAGCGTAAGTCCCACCTGTCTTCTGGCCTGTAATACAGTTTTGCCTTTTCAATTACCAGGGGCGACGGAATGTTATTGTGGTACAACTGTCCTGTGCCCAACCCCTGAGGCATAGAAGAGCCCAGCGTAGCCGTCCATTGGGCAATGGCATTCAACCCGATATTCGCTTCGAGTGCGGACGTAATCCACCAACCAATGCTGTATTTGTTTGCAAGCTGTATCCACTCTTCCGACTGTTTAAAGCCACCCAGCAGGCTTGGCTTCAAAATGATATACGCCGGCATAATCTTTTGCAAAAGAGCTTCCTTATCCGGCGACTTCACTCCGATCAGTTCTTCATCCAGCACAATGGGTATAGGTGATCGGGCACACAGTTCAGCCATGGCATTCAATTGGTGTTGTCGGATAGGTTGTTCAATGGAGTGAATGTTGAATACCGAAAGCAGGTTTAATTTATGCAAGGCATCCTGCGGACTAAATGCTCCATTGGCATCCAGCCGTATTTCTATATCGTCGGGTGAAAAGCGGTTGCGAATTGATGCAATAATTTCCAGCTCTGTATCAAATTTATTGGCTCCTATTTTCAGTTTGATGCACCTGTACCCTGCAGCAATCTTCTCAGAGATCTGTTTTTCCATAAAGGCTTTATCACCCATCCAGATAAGACCGTTAATGGGGATACCCACAGTACCTGTCGTAAAAGGCGAAGGAAAAAGGTCTTTTGATCCATGCGCTGCAAGGTCCAGTAACGCTGTTTCAAGACCAAATGCAATGGAAGGATACTCATCCAGGCAAATATCAGTTGGGTCAACACCTTCATTCAGTTGCCTACAAAGCTCATCGAGTTTTGCATGATATGATTCATCCGGATCTATGCTCAGGTCAGGAATGGTGGAACATTCACCAATACCCGTAAAACCATCTTTCTCCAGGATTAGGAATGAAGATGGTTTATGTAACAAAACCCCACGGGAAGTACCAGCGGGGAATTTGAATTGAAGATCTAACGTTGTATAACGGGCTTTGAACATAAATGATTAATATCAAGCGGTACTATCTATATTAAAAGTCCTATTCCAAAAGTCAGTGCAAACACCAGGCTTGCCATTGACAAGCGTGGTAATTCGGGATACAGTTCCAGAGCATTGTTGTATGTAAATACTTTTTTCAGGTTCAGGAACAGGATAGGGAATGAAAGCACAAACAACCATTGCCAAAGGGAATGGTAATTCAATAAGGTGTACATCACAGCCAGTAAAGCAGCACCGCCAACTAAAAACAAATGGTAATACGCTGCCCTTTTAACTCCCATGGTAACTACAATGGTTGTCTTTCCGGCATTCTTATCGGCTTCATAGTCGCGCATATTATTCATATTCAGTACACCTGTACTTAAGAATCCAATAGCTGAAGCAGGAAGAAGGATATCCCACCGGAATGCCTGGGAATGCAGGAAATAGGTGCCGATCACACCCACCAGGCCAAAGAAAATAAACACAAAGATATCACCGAGTCCCCGATAGCCATACGGGTTTTTACCCACCGTATATTTAATGGCAGCTGCAATAGCCGCCAGGCCAAGGATTCCAAACATGAGCATATTGGTAACAGGAATACCTTCCGTACCGATAACTATCAGCGCGATACCCGATACGGCACAGATCAATCCAATAATAATTATACCCCGCAACATCGTTTTAGGGGTTATCTCACCCGATTGCACCATGCGCTTTGGACCAATCCGCTCGGCAGTATCTTTCCCGTTGACAAAATCACCATAATCATTGGCCATATTCGACATGACTTGCAGCAAGACAGTAGTCAATGCCGCCAACCCGAATACCGGCCAACGGAACTTATCATCAGCTGCTGCCAGGCAAGAGCCGATAATGGTGTTTGACAATGCCAACGGCAATGTACGTAATCGGAATGCTTCTAACCAGGGTTTAATATTCATATTATTTTTTAGAGTAGAGAACAAAGACCAAAGAATACAGAAAACGGAACCAATGAACTTAATTAACCAATTAACTTAATCAACTAATCAGGGCATTTTAGGGAATTTAGAGAAATCAGGCTTACGTTTTTCAAGGAAAGCATTCTTACCCTCATGGGCTTCTTCGGTCATATAATACAACATGGTAGCGTTACCTGCCAGTTCCTGTATGCCTGCCTGACCATCCAGTTCAGCATTTAAGCCTGCTTTGATCATGCGCAGGGCTAACGGGCTATGCTGCATCATTTGCTTGCACCAGTCCACTGTTTCGTCTTCCAGCTGATCGAAAGGCACTACTTTATTTACCAGTCCCATATCGTAAGCTTCGGCAGCAGAATACTGTTTGCACAGGAACCATATCTCACGTGCTTTTTTCTGTCCAACAATGCGAGCCAGGTACGAAGAGCCAAAGCCGGCATCAAAGCTTCCTACCTTTGGGCCTGTTTGACCAAAGATGGCATTTTCGGAAGCAATGGACAGATCGCAAACTACATGCAATACGTGTCCGCCACCAATAGCAAAACCATTTACCATGGCCACAACAGGTTTAGGCAGGCTTCGAATGAGCTTTTGCAAGTCAAGCACGTTCAACCGTGGAATACCGTCTTTCCCGATATATCCGCCGATCTGTTTTACATTGATGTCGCCTCCACTGCAAAATGCTTTATCGCCTTCACCTGTAAGGATAACCGTAGCAATATCCTGACTGTCCCGGCAGAAAACCATGCATTCAATGATTTCCTTGATCGTATCAGGCGTAAAGGCATTGCGGTAACGCGGACGGTTAATGGTGATTTTGGCTATTCCTTCGAAATAATCAAACTTTATTTCTTCAAACTTCTTTATTTCATTCCAGATTCTCATATTGATATAAATTTTAACCCCTAACCCCTAAAGGGGAATAAGAGATATTAGTATTGATTATTATATTATCTGTTTCAAAAAACATATCAGATCCTAAACTAATTTAATTCCCCTTTAGGGGTTAGGGGTTCTTATAGGTTCTTTATATTTTTAAAATACCCTTTGTAGTTTGCTGTATTTAAATCTGAATTGGTAAATATCTCCAGTACTGCAGCCTGATCGGCAGCAAACAATTCAGTAAGCGCATCTACCTGTTCAGCATCATTATGACAGGCTATATATTTCAATCCATAAGCTTCCACCAACGATTTGATATTAACATGATGGGGAGTGGTGAAGAATGCTTCACATGATTTCATGAGTTGAGGATCGCCGATAAACCGGAAGATATTCCCGCCGTTGTTGTTCATAACAACGACTTTGAAGTTTTCACCCAGGTAATTGTTCCACATGCCGTTGGAATCGTAGATAAACGACAGATCGCCGGTAACGAAGAGGGTGTTGCGTTTAGACGAATAGGCAAACCCGGCAGCCGTTGACAGGCTTCCATCAATGCCCGAAGTACCGCGGTTGCAATAGTAGGATAAATCGCTTCGTGTTGGGAATAGCTGTGTCCAGCGAACCGAGGTACTGTTAGCCAGTTGCATGACAGTACCCGAAGGCACCAGTTCAAGCAGATTAGTAACGGCACTCATATCCGATAAAGGAGCATTATTTACAAATACATCATGGCGTTTGGATATAGTTTGCATTTGCTGCGCGTATACTGCAGCAAATCCACTGGTAGTCTTTCCTAACGGCATTGATCCCAGAGCAGCAATAGATGAACCCGGGAGAATGGCTGTCAGGCATTTATAGGTATCGGCATAGGGTAATGACGATTCGAATTGCCAGTGTTCTGCAGATTGAAATTCCTTTAAAAACAATTTCATTTGTTTGGAGATTGCCGAATGCCCGATGGTTATAAGCAACTCAGGTTGGAAATGCGCTTTTTCCTCCGGTGTCAGGGACGCAAAGAGTACTTCAGGACGACAGATAATATTCCTGCCGCTTATATTGGAAAGGTTTTCACCGATCACCACCACATCAGGTTCATTGGCAAGCTTATTTACCAATTCATTCAGGGGAGTATTCTCCGGCTGTACACCAACAATAATCAGCTTTTTGGTATAAGTAACCCAGGAATTGGATAGTTTTGACAGGCTTTCGGTTGACAGGGATACATTTGCTGCAACAGTCTTAATTACCTTCGGATAGCTGTGTAGTTCGGGTAATGCTGCATAAATAGGTTCCCGCAAAGGTACATTGATTTGCACAGGACCACATGGTACAGTCAGGGCTATATCAATTGCCTGGGAAACATGTCTGTCGGAATACTCCAGATCAACAGCCTGTACCGTTTCAACAGGCAGCTCTATGCACGTTTTAATATAGTTTGAATAGACGTTCGACTGTCGGATAGTCTGTCCATCTGCCTGGTCAATGGTTTCTGCTGCGCGGTCGGCTGTAATGACAACCAGTGGCAGGTTTTGATAATAGGCCTCGGCAATGGCAGGTGCAAAGTTAAGGACAGCTGTACCTGATGTACATACCAGTGCCACTGCTTCCCCGCTATGCTGGGCAATGCCTGCAGCAAAGTAAGCAGCCGAACGTTCATCGGTAATGCTTAAGCATTCAAGTCCCGGATGAGAAGTAAAAGCCAGAATTAGCGGTGCATTCCGTGAGCCGGGTGCAATGATTACTTTGCGTACTCCGTGCTGAAAGCATATTTCGGGTATATTCTTAATTCCCTGACGGAAATGATTCATATTCTATTACGATTTTAAAGATTTTAATTACGTGCTCTGCATTACATTCAGCATAGTCATCATTTTGTTATCCGTTTCCTCCCATTCTCTTTCAGCAACAGAAGAAGCCGTTATGCCTGCACCACTGTAAAGGACAAACTGCTTATCAAACAACTGCAAACAGCGTAAATTTACATAAACCAGGCTTTTACCTTCAATATGTACAGGACCCAGGAACCCGGTATAATACGACCTGTTGTAGTTTTCATGCTGAAGGATAAATGTGCGGGCTGCTTCCCTGGGTAAGCCTCCAACAGAAGGTGTAGGATGCAAGGCTTTTAGAAAATCTGCCAGCCTGTCACCCAGGTCCGCTTCATTAAACTCAAAGCTTGTTTTAAGATGAATCAGATTGGCAGCCTGGTAATTTTCAGGACCTTTCTGCATATAATTATCTATATCCAATGAGTGCAGTGTATTTTCAACGAAACCAGTCACAATGCCCTGTTCTTCTGTTTCCTTGTCACTCCAGTTATACGAATCGATTTCATTCCCTGTAGCCAGTTGAGTCCCGGCAAGCGACACTGTTTTTACCTTTCCGTCTTCAATCAGCAACAATGGTTCGGGAGTTGCACCTATCCAGCAACCAACTTCCGGAAGCTGGATCATATAGACAAAAGCATGGGGATACTTTTCACACAACCGAAGATAAAAGGTGCTTGCTTGGAAGGAATCAGGCAATTGCTGCACACGAACCTTCGATAATACCACTTTATGGAATGTACCTGCTGAGATTGAGAGTTTCGCATCATTAACCTCTTTCATAAATTCGTCACGGGATGTTGTCTTAATGCTTTCTCCGCAAGATTTATCAACATTCAGGAACAGGGTATTTTCTGATAACGAACTGATAAACTCACGTGTGATATTCCCTGAGATAAAAATATCGTCAGGTTCCAGGATAAACGAATTGCAGGCAGATGTTTCAAAAAAAGGTGCCACCACAAAACCTTTGATTGTTTCGGGTTGTTGCTTAAAGTCAACTTTCTTAGGGAGTGACCGGTGTTGAACGAATGTAGTGATGTCAGCCTGGAGAGGTTGCCTGAACGAAACAAAAGGAATATGTTGTTTTAAACAAACCTGTTGCAAATTTTCAAGCGACTGATATGGTATATCTTTAAAACTCATTCTTAAGCCTTTGTCTTAATAGGTATAATGCGGTTTGTGAGACGACAGACAGAAATAAGCACATCATTTTTGTCCCTGACATGAATTTCCCAAACATGCGAACTGGCTCCCTGATGAACAATATTACCTTCTGCCAGAACATAATCTTCCGAAGTTGAGCCAACATGGCTTCCACTTATTTCCACACCCAGCACTATATATCGGGAACTGTCAACCAGGGCTAAAGAGCCGGCACTGCCTACTGATTCGGCCAATGTCATGATAGCTCCACCATGCAAACGCTTCATGGGCTGAATTGTTCTTTCGTCAATGGGCATTCGTGCAACAACATGACCATTTGTCAGTTCGGTAAATTCAATTCCCAAATGCTCAATCATCGTGTTTCTACACAGATTATTAAGCTCTTCGGTAGTAAGTGTATGCGGCATGACTGAGTATATTAAATTGTAAAAAATACATTTTAACAAAGATACAAAGATAAGAAATTATCTAAATCACCCATAACTATCTGCGTTTAATTGCCACCTCTATCGTAAAAAAAGAAGTGCTGCCGGATATGGGGAACAGAAATAAGTCTTGAAAACTTCGCCGGAACATATAAGTTCTCAACTGAATTTCACGCTATTTTTACTTAGGCGGGGAGTGTATTAAAAAAGTATGTTGATTTATTTCTGACAATGAAAAAGTTACATATTCCGTACTTTTACAGGCTCCTTGATAAAAATAGCTGTAAGTTCCGGTATTCCAAGGAACCTGCGTGTAAATGTCCTGTAAACCATACTTCCCAGGAAGTAAAACAGAAAAGCTGTAGTAAAACCGGCCATGACATCAATCACATAGTGCGCCTGAATATAAACTGTTGAAGTAACCAACGCCAGATAGAAAGGGAGTAAAAAAGACAACAATAAATACTGGCGGTTCTTTATAACCATAAAAATAATCAATGTTGAAATACCAACATGCGAACTTGGAAATGCAGCTGTTGGTCTTTCACCAACCTGTTGCGTATTTTGAACCAATTGAGAAAAGAATCCCGAATTATTGCCAATCGTCGATAATGCCTGATGTTTGTCAAAATAAAAACCTATGTTCGGGAAAACTCCTGAACTCACCTGGTCAAGCCCTATAGCCTGATAATAGTACTGCGGACCAGCTGTTGGAAAAAGAATATAAATGAGGTAATAACTGAAGAATGAAAAAAGCACAATAAAAAAGAATGGCTCAAACAATTGCTTGCTTTTTAAATAGAAGTACATGCTGGTAACGATAATCAACGGATAATAGGATAAATAACCAAGATTCAGGATTTCGCCAAGCCAATGTTGTGGACAGTGTTGGATGAATACAAGTGCCGGTTGAAAGCCAAATATCCGCTGTTCCATGCCTGCCAGTAAATGATCGAAATTGGGGATCATCCGGTTTATATCAAATGTTTCAGGATACCAATAAACCAGTAGAGCACCAACAAAAGCAAAACGGGAAAATCGAATTACCCACCAGTTTTTTATTGAATTGAAATATGCCAAAACAATTATTGCAAGGACCATTAATAACCGTACTCGTAATAATTCCGTAACAACCGCTAACTCCGGTTTTAAAAACAGAATAATCATTGAGGTGATTAAAATATAAATAAAAGTCAATTTCTCGACTGCAAAAAAGCGTATAGATCTATTCTGATTCATTATCTTTGAACAACGTTATTATTATACGAATTATTTACTTACGAACAACCTGGCAATCATTTCCAGCAAAAAATGGATTACATATCAGGTATGTAAAATTGTTGAATTTATATAACACATTGTATATATGTTATATATATCCATTTTAGGTTGTTAATCCCTACGGAAAAAGCAAAACGCAAAGATACTACTTTTAAAACAAACAGACTACTTTTTTTGACATCGAAATTACTTCTTATTTCAATTCTATTAAATTTATATTCTATTTACACTAAATTTCAACGTTGGAAATATCTGTTTAACTACTATTAGAAATATTATTTTCCATATTTCTGTTGAATAAATTAGTGCACAACTCTATTTTAGAATAATATTATAAAAATCAGGCATATCGAAATATCAAAAGAATTTCTTAGATTTGCAATCTGTAGAAAGGAAAACGTATATTTTATTTAGCATTTTACAATCTGATTTAACAAAAAGCGAAACTAAATTACATGATTAACACTGATGACGATAATTCAAAGACTTTCGGAATCTTTAACGATAGTTTTCCACCTATAATGGATGGAGTTTCATTGGCCGCACAAAATTATGCATACTGGTTGCATCAAAAAAACCAACATGTTTGTGTTATAACACCCAAGTCACCACATTATTCCGATAACGAACCTTATCCCATTTACAGGTACACGTCTGTTCCGATAATAGGCAGAAAGCCTTATCGGATAGGACTTCCGGATATTGATTTTCAATTCAAGACAGAAATTGAACAGATTTCGTTTAAATTGGTACATGCACATTGTCCTTTTAGTTCTGGCAAGCTGGCATTAACCATTGCAAAAAAACAAAAGATACCTTTTGTAGCGACATTTCACTCGAAATACAGGGACGATTTTGAACATTCCGTTTACAATAAATTTATTGCCCGCCAGATGACCAACGAAGTCATTCGCTTCTTTGAAAAAGCGGATGAAGTCTGGATCCCCCAGGCCTCTGTTGAAGAAACCATCCGTGAATATGGCTATAAGGGCAAAGTAGAAATTGTAGACAATGGGAATGATTTTGCAACAAAGAATCCTATTGAGCCAATTAAGAAAGCAGCCAGAAAGGAGTTGAACATCCCTGAAACCGAGATGGTATTTCTTTTTGTAGGGCAGCATATCTGGGAAAAAAACACCCGGCTAATCATAGAATCACTGGCTCTATTGAAAGATCTTCCCTTTAAAATGTTTTTTATTGGTATCGGATATGCCGCTGATGACTTAAAACAACTTACTGAGGATCTTGGCCTGAGCGATAAAGTTGAATTCATAGGAATGATCACTGAGCGGGAGAAAATGAAACAATACTATGCTGCCGCCGATTTATTTCTCTTTCCATCCATCTACGACAATGCCCCGTTGGTGATTCGTGAGGCCGGCGCCATGCATACTCCATCTGTATTGGTCAGAGGCTCATCTTCTGCTGAAAACGTCATAGATAATTTCAATGGGTTTCTGGTTGAAAATTCCATAAAATCATTTGCTACCAGATTAAGAGAACTAATGAATTCTCCTGAATCAATCCGTTTGGCAGGATTGAACGCTTCACAAAGCATTGCCCGGTCATGGGAAAGTGTTGTCGAAGAAGTACTCGACAGATATCAAAAATTAATTGAGAGAAAATGGAGAAAATAGTCCAGCCTATACTAAATCCAAAAAAGGTTGTTAAGCCATTTAAAACTTATCAGGTTTTGATACCGGTTTTACTTGGTCTGTTTGTTATCGGGTGGCTCTTCCTTGACGAGTTTGATCCGGAGGTTTTTTTCTCTTTTAATTTCACCATCTTCAGTGTCATGTTTCTTATTTTAGCACTTTTATTGATGCTAATGAGGGATTTTGGCATGATGTGGCGTTTCAGGTTGCTTACGGACAAAGAATTGTCATGGAAACAGGCCTTTCATATCAATGTACTAAGCGAATTTACCTCTGCTGTGACTCCTGCTGCTGTAGGCGGTTCAAGTCTTGTAGTTATCTTCCTGATAAAAGAGGGAATCAATGCAGGTAGAAGCACCACCATTATGTTTGTTAATTTATTTTTGGATGAGTTGTTTTTTCTGATTGTTTGTCCGGTGGTATTTCTTTTCATTCCCATCCATCAACTTTTTAATTCTTCATCAGTCATTGTATCTTCATTCGCCTATGTTTTCACCGGACTTTACATAACACGGTTCATCTGGACAAGTGTTATGTTTATCGGAATTTTCAAACGGCCCGATTGGATTAAACATATTTTGCTCACTCTTTTTAAACTTCCTGTTTTACGGAGGTGGTATTCAAATGTTGAACTTCTGACGAACAACCTTGTTCAGGCATCCCATGATATTGGCAACCATTCGTACTTCTTTTGGTTGAAAGCTTTTGGAATGACTTTACTTACCTGGTCCTCTCGCTTCCTGGTTGTCAACGCTGTATTTATGGCATTTAATCCGGAACACATAAACCATTTGGTTGTTTTTGCCCGCCAACTGATACTGTGGCTATTTATGGTGGTTAGCCCAACTCCGGGTGGAAGCGGGGTGAGCGAATATGCTTTCAAGGAATACTACAGTGACATATTTTCATCCAAATATTCTGACAGTGCGATCATTTTTGTCACGCTGGTCTGGAGAATAATCAGTTATTACTTATATCTGTTGCTCGGCTTATTGGTTATCCCGAACTGGATTAAAAAATCATTTACCAAAAGCAGTACGGACCAGGAGACCACTTCAGAACAGCTATAAATACTCCGATATAAAGTCAGATTCAACTTGAATATTTGATGTCGATTTTTGCATTACTAATATTAATGCTTTATCTTTGCCTGTCTAATGATAATTATTTAAGAATGATTAAGAAAATATTTTTTATCTCTGCTTTTTTACTCGCTATAAACTTAGGACATGCCTGTACAAATTTTTTAGTTGGAAAAGCTGCAACCCTTGACGGTTCAACATTGATCAGTTATAATGCTGACTCATATTTTTTATTTGGTGCTTTGTATCATTATCCGGCTGCAACATATCCCGAAGGCTCAATGCTCGATGTCCATGATTGGGACTCCGGGAAATTCCTTGGAAAGATAAAACAAATAGAAAAAACATACTCTGTAATCGGCAACATCAACGAACACCAGGTCAGTATTGGTGAAACAACCTTTGGAGGCCGTCCTGAACTGGTTGACTCAACGGCCATCATGGACTACGGAAGCCTGATTTACATTGCTCTTCAACGTTCCAGGACTGCCCGTGAAGCCATTAAGGTGATGACCGACCTGGTAGCTGAATACGGTTATTACAGTGAAGGCGAATCATTTTCAATTGCCGATCCGAATGATGTATGGATATTGGAAATGGTGGGCAAGGGTGCCAACAACAAAGGGGCAGTCTGGGTTGCACAACGCATCCCCGACGATTGTGTATCAGCACATGCCAACCAGGCCCGTATCACTACGTTCCCGTATGATGACAAGAATAACTGCCTGTATGCCGAAGATGTCATCGCTTTTGCCCGTGAAAAAGGCTATTTCAAAGGAAAGAACAAAGATTTCAGTTTTTCAGATACATACGCTCCACTCGACTATGTTGCTTTACGTGCCTGTGAGGCCCGTGTATGGTCATTCTTCCGCAAGGTAGACCCGACTATTGAAAAATACATTTCCTACATCAAGGGTGAAACTTCAGAAAGAATGCCATTGTGGATAAAACCTACTTTCAAACTTACTGCCCAAAAATTGAAAGAGTTTATGCGCGACCAGTATGAAGGCACTGAATTTGACATGTCGAAAGGATTGGCAGCCGGACCATTCGGAAGTAAACTCCGTTGCAGCCCATTGACTTTTAAAGTTGACAGTGTGGAGTACGTACACGAACGCCCTGTAGCAACCCAGCAAACCGGCTTTACATTTGTAGCACAAATGCGCAGCTGGCTTCCTGATTATATTGGCGGAATACTTTGGTTCGGTGTCGATGATGCTGCAACTGGATTGTATGTCCCCATGTATTGCGGGATGAATCGTGTCCCCGAATGCTATCGGCCCGACAACGGAAGCCTGCTGGAGTACTCAGCTACTTCTGCTTTCTGGACCTATAACTCGGTAGCTAACTATGCTTACAGTAAATACTCATACATGTTGCCTGATATTAAAAAGGTACAGTCAAAATGGGAGTCTGACTTCAATTCACTCGTCCCTGCTATCGATAAAGTAGCCATTGATATGCCGGAAGCTGATGCACGAGTTTTCCTTTCCGATTTTAGTGTTGCCCAGGCAGAGAACTCTACGGCTGCGTGGAAAAAGCTTGGGGAATACCTGTTGGTAAAATACATGGATGGCAATATTAAGGCTGAAAAGAACGGTAAATTTGTTCAAAACGAATATAAGATTCCACCTACCATTATCCGTGCAGGCTATCCTGAAGAATTTTTACGCAAAATGGTAAAAGAGAATCCGGGATTACGGGTTAAGACTGAATCAGAAATGAAGAACCGGAAATAACTTGTACTTTAATAAACAGGCATTCAATATTTGAACAATCAGGTTTATTTATTTCTGTTGATTAGTTTAGCATTCATGAAAAACGCAATGAAAACTTTACTCTTGCTGCTTTTTGCCCTTGGTCTCATACTGTTTGTGACCAATGGCACTTTCATGAAACATATACATTCATATACATATATAGATTGTGAGTCATCAGACAATGACGTTTCTAACCAACTGAATGATTCACATTCTTTTAATTTTGATGATGAGTCATTCATTTCAGAATTCCAACTAAAACCTACCGAATTTACTAAAAGCATATTGTTGCTTACTTTCTCTAACGAAAATTATCAAAATAATTTTTCCAACTCCATTTGGCAACCGCCTAAACGCTCATAAAACATCCTTCCTTTAATATTATTTTTAAGTTGTATGACTCATACAGCTATCCTCTTTATTCTCAATCACCTGATTTTTTATGAAAAAAGAAAAAAAAGAACTGGCTTTACAGGAAAAAAAACAGGCTGCATTCATCTCTGTTTTGGCTGCTATAGTACTGACAGGATTTAAGTTGATTATTGGCCTGGCTACTAATAGCTTAGGTATACTGTCCGAAGCTCTGCATTCAGGGCTCGACCTGGTAGCAGCTGTAATTACGTACTTTTCGGTAAGGGTTTCCGATAGGCCGGCAGATGAAAAGCACAATTACGGACATGGTAAAATAGAGAATTTCTCTGCTTTCATGGAAACCGTATTGCTGCTAATCACCTGTACCTGGATAATATATGAAGCAATTAACCGCTTAGTTTCGAATGAAACAGATATAAAAATATCTATATGGAGTTATATTGTTGTTATCACATCAATCTTGATTGATATTAACCGGT
>Ga0302213_1000399_pt1 | contig 25006 bp, 23 predicted proteins | sample II_Fen_N1_2_FD_194583 | JGI IMG/M metagenome (GOLD analysis project Ga0302213, IMG submission 194583) | Peat permafrost microbial communities from Stordalen Mire near Abisko, Sweden - II_Fen_N1_1 | ecosystem: Environmental > Terrestrial > Soil > Wetlands > Permafrost | place: Sweden: Abisko...
CGCTCACGCTCAAGGCGCTCGATCATGCGTACCGTATCTTTCCGGTGCTGCAAGCCACGTTGCCCAACCTGCGCCACGCCCACAAGCTGCAGCTGATTTTCAAGTCGCTGGGCTACCCGCCGGAAAAGATCGAATGGGTGGTGAACCGTTTTGAAAAAACCGGCGACATCAGCCTCGACAGCATCCAGCGCACGCTGGGCGCGTCCCGGCTGCGCACCCTCCCCAATGACTACCGGGAAGTCAATACCGCCATCAACCAGGGCAACACGCTGGCCGCGCTGAACCGCTCCAGCCCCGTCAGCAAAAGTCTGGCCGAGTTCGCCTTGTCGCTCAGCCCCCGTGTCGAGGAAAGCCGAAGCCTGCTGGACCGACTGCTGCGCCGCGCTTGATGCCGCAAGTTTGTTCATTTTTTGGGCTTGTTCATTTTTTATTCTCCGAGGGAGATCAGCATGTCATTCCGGGAAAAACTCCACGCCGCTGCCGTCGAGCCTATAGTGCAGCGGCCACTTCAAGTCGCGGCAGACAGCCCCCAGAGTCAGGGCGCCAGCGATGCCTACAAGCTCTTGAAAGGCCGAATGCACCTCAAACTGCTGGACAAATTCGATCTGGCGGCGCTGGAAGGTTTGTCGCCTGTGGTGCTGCGCCAGGAAATCGCCACGATGGTCGAGCGCCTGCTGCTGGAAGAACAAGCCCCCGTCAACGACATCGAGCGGCGCACGCTGATCCGCGACATCCAGCATGAAATGCTCGGCTTCGGGCCGCTGGAACTGCTGATGGCCGACCCGACGGTGTCGGATATTTTGGTCAACTCCTACAAGCAGATTTACGTCGAGCGCAAAGGCAAGCTGGAGCTGACCAGCGTCACCTTCACCGATGAAAAGCACCTGCTGCGCATCATCGACAAAATCGTCTCACTGGTTGGGCGGCGCATTGACGAGTCCAGCCCGATGGTCGATGCGCGCCTGCCCGACGGCTCGCGCGTCAACGCCGTCATTCCGCCGATTGCGCTGGACGGCGCGATGATGTCGATACGCCGTTTTGCGCACATTCCGCTGCAGATGAACAACCTGGTCAACGACCTGAAAAGCCTGACGCCTGAGATGGCCTTCATGCTCGAAGGCCTGTGCAAGTCCAAGGTCAACATGATCATTTCCGGCGGCACCGGCGCGGGCAAAACGACGCTGCTGAACATCCTCTCAAGCTACATTCCCGAGTCCGAGCGCATCGTCACCATTGAAGACGCCGCCGAGCTGCAAATGCAGCAGCCGCACGTCGTGCGCCTGGAAACGCGGCCTATCAACATTGAAGGCAAGGGCGAAATCACCCAGCGCGCCTTGGTGCGCAACGCACTGCGCATGCGCCCGGATCGCATCGTGATCGGCGAGGTGCGCGGCGCCGAAGCCGTGGACATGCTGCAAGCGATGAACACCGGCCACGAAGGCTCGCTCACCACGATTCACGCGAACACGCCACGCGACGCCCTCTCGCGCCTCGAAAACATGATCGGCATGGCGAACCTGAACCTGCCGCACAAAGCGGCCCGCCAGCAAATCGCCTCCGCCATCACGGTGGTGATTCAGGGGCTGCGCCTGATCGACGGCAAACGCAAGATCACCAGCATTCAGGAAATCACCGGCATGGAAGGCGACGTGATCACGATGCAGGAAATTTTCACCTTCCGCCAGACCGGCGTCGGCGCCGAGGGCGAGGTGCAAGGCTATTTCCAGGCCACCGGCGTGCGGCCCAAGTTCGCCGACCGGCTGCGCTCATTTGGCGTGGTGCTGCCCGACGCGATGTTCAACCCGAGCAAGCATTACCAATAACCAGGAGCCATCATGCAGAACAACACCGGAAGCCATGCCTTCCTTATTTTGTCGGTGCTTGTTTTCGTCGCGGTGCTGCTGCTGCTCGAAGGCGCTTATTTGCTGTGGAAATCGTACAAAGGGCCGGAAACCAAAAAAATCGCCAGTCGGCTGCGCGCCCTCTCAGCCTCGCGTGACAACAGCACGCAAACCCATCTCCTCAAGCAGCGCATGCTCAGCGAGGTGCCGCTGATCGAGCGTTTCCTGCTGACCATCGCCAGGGCGCAAAGGCTGGACAAATTCATCCTTCAGGCGGGGCTGGAATGGACGGTGTCGCGGCTGCTGCTGTCCTGCGCGGCCCTGGGCTTGGTTGCTGGCCTGTTGCTGATTTACGGGCTGCAGCAATCGTTTCTGGTCAGCGGCTTGGTCGGGGCATTTTTTGCATTCACGCCGCTGCTGTACGTCATCCACCAGCGCAACAAGCGTCTTGACAAGTTCGAGCGCCAACTGCCCGAGGCGCTGGACCTGATCACCCGCGCCCTGCGCTCGGGCCATGCGTTTTCGTCGGCCCTGCAAATGGTCGGCGACGAAATGACCGATCCCATCGCCGGAGAATTCCACATCGTGCATGACGAGGTGAACTTTGGCGTCTCGCTGCAGCAAGCCTTGATGAACCTGAGCGAGCGCATTCCGCTGACGGACCTGCGCTACTTCATCGTCTCGGTGCTGATTCAGCGCGACTCCGGCGGCAACCTGACCGAGGTGCTGGGCAATTTGAGCCGCCTGATCCGCGAACGCCTCAAGCTGATGGCCAAAGTCAAGGTGCTGTCCTCGGAGGGACGTTTGTCGGCCTGGATTTTGGGCTTGATGCCCTTTGCCTTGGCGGGCGTGATGAATTTTGCCAACCCCGATTTCATGTCACCCTTGTGGAAAGACCCCATCGGGATTTCAATCGTCAAATACATGCTGATTCTGATGGGATTTGGCGCCCTGATTTTAAGAAAAATCGTCAAAATCCGCGTCTAAAGGAGATTCAAAATGCTACTGCTTCCTGGTTTTATCTTTTTGACAGTCACACTCAGCTTGGCCGGTTTATTCTTCTGGCTAGCGCCCAGCAAAACAGAGCAGCGCGTCAAAGCCATCGCCGGTCCCGGTGAAAAATCACAATGGACCGAAAATTTTGTAAAAATCGCCGGTCCATTTGCCCAACTTTCAGCACCCGATGAAGATTTTGATAAATCCCGGCTGCGGATCAGATTTTTGAATGCAGGTATCCGAAGTGAGAATGCCCATATTATTTATTTTGGCGCAAAAACCTTGCTGCCGCTGCTATTTTCGACGGCAACCTTTCTGCTGGTGAGAGGCGATGATTCATCCACCATGAATCTTTTGTTTTATATTCTGATGGCTGCTTTGCTGAGCTGCTACCTGCCCAACCTGTTTTTGCATTTTATAATCAAGGCACGCCAGCGTGAAATTTTTGAAACCTTTCCCGACGCTGTTGATTTGATGCTGGTGTGTATAGAAGCCGGCCTGGGACTCGATGCGGGCCTGACCAAGGTTGCGGAAGAAATTCAGATCAAAAGTGTCGCCTTGGCTGAAGAACTGCATCTGACCAATCTGGAAATGCGGGCTGGTGGCACCCGTGAAAAATCCCTGAAAAATCTCGCCTTGCGCACGGGGGTTGAGGAAATAGGCACTTTTGCCATCATGCTGACGCAGGCTGACAAGTTCGGCACCAGTATTGGTGAATCACTGCGGGTTTTCTCTGACGACCTGCGTCACAAGCGCCAGATGCGCGCTGAAGAACTGGCCGCCAAGGTTCCGACCAAAATGCTGTTTCCCTTGGTCGTTTGCATATTTCCCTCCATCATCATGGTTATCATGGGGCCAGCCGCCATTCAAGTTATTCGAACCATTATGCCAATGTTAAATGGCGAAAATTGATTAATCAATTGAACCGCCCGCCTCAGGAAGACTTCCTAGCTGATGCTTGAGCGCATAAACATACAGCTCCAGCCGGTTGTTGACCCCCAGTTTCTGATAAATGGAAGTCAGGTGATTGCGCAGCGTATGGTCGGAAATAAAAAGCCGATCTGCCAGCGTTTTATTCAGCGCACCATTGCCCTGCACAATGACATGAATGATTCGGCGTTCTCTGGCGGTCAGACTGGCTGTCTTTTCGGCATCTGGGTCTGGTTTTTCAGCAGGCTTTGGTACCATGAATCCACTAAATACTCGACCCAGCGTTCCACGGTCCAGCCATATTTCACCAGCGGCTGTTTTTTCAATCGCCTTGAGCACCAATTCCGCCGAGGCATCTTTGCGCACAATACCGCGAGCACCCCGAAATACGGCCAAGTCCAGCTTTTCTTGATCCCGCTCGCCAGTAAAAATCAACACCCGCAACTCTGTATTTAACTGCAAAATCGGAAGTAAATCCAGAGAATTGCTTCCGCCAAGATCTAGATCCAGCAAAACCACATCGGGCATAAGCTCTGCAATTTTATCCAATGCCTCGGGGCCAGTTTGTGCAGTACCGACCACTTTCATTTTTGGGCTTTCAGTTTCAATGAGCTTAATCAGTCCCCACAGCATGGTCTGGTGATCATCGACCAGCATGATGCGGATCGTTTTTTTTTGCGATTCCATGCCTTGCCTTTTTAAACAGGTATTTCGACATGCACCACGGTATTTCCCTGAGGAATTTGCATGACATGCACCTTGCCACCCAACCCGGCTGCCCGCTCACTCAATGAGCGCGGCATAAAATCAGAAAACTCCCTGTCTGGGCCGACGCCTTCATTTTCAATCTGAATTTTCAACCAGCCATTAACGCAGTCTATTTTGATAAAACCCTGCTGCGCCACGGTGTGTTTGCAGATATTGGACAAACCCTCACGCACCATTTGAACGACTTCCGTACTCAGGCGGTCACTGACGGACATTTCACTCGCTATCAGTATGTCAATATTGATTCCATAAAATTCATGCATTTGTGCAGCCTGCTCACGCAAAATCGTCAAAAATCCCGTCCCCCGAAGATGAGAACCATTTTTCAAACTACTTGCATAATTTCGTAAATCGCTGATGACTTTTTCAGACATCGCAATCAATTTATCCAGGTCTCCACGCAGTGGATTATCGATGGATGACTTATGCTGCAGCGCACTCAAGCCCAGTTTGAGGCCAATATAAGGCTGAATGGCGGTATCATGAAGGTTGAGCGACATTTTTTTACGCTCCCGCAATGCCGCTTCAGAGGCCATTTTATCCAGCAGCTCTATATTTTCTACCACCGGAAATGCATGATCGGCCATGTGGCTTAAAAATAAGGCTTCTGCTTTATCAAATGATTTATGACGAGAGATAATATAAATTCGTCCCCATTGCCTTCTGAGCAGGACAGGCGCGCTGATAAAAAATCTAGCCTCCATCATTTCAGCCAGATTTCTAGCCGAGGCATCAATTTCATTGATCCAGCTTCCCCCCTCACTGTCGCACACCTGAAATTGTTCAAACAAATGTGCCATGACAGGCCATGAGGGGTAGCTGTAAAGCATTACCTGATTTTGCCCAGAGACTAACAAAGGCTCTGCAGCCTTTGCGTCAATCCGTTCGGCATGCAAAATGGGGGCTTCATCAAACTCTTTGACTGTGCGTAAAAAACTCTCTCCCGAATCTCTGTCCTGCATGATTAAAATGCAGCTTTCCGCATCAAAAAAAGAACAGGCTTTTTGTAAAATACTGGTCAGCGTGTGATCCACACCAAAACGTGGATTTGACAAATGACTGACATCTCTCAGCAAGGCTAACTGACGCATCAGCCTTAGTTTTGATTCACCCCAATTGACACACATATAACCCAGCGCCAGCAAAAAGGTAGTCCGTAGCAGCAGGCTGGGCAGTTGTTCATAGCCAGGATCGACAATCAGGCCCGCCATCGAAAAAAGCAGTGCTGAAGCAATTGTCACACGCCCGCCCTCTTCCAGCCCCCAGCGGAATGAAGCCACCATAATGGCAAAGAAAAAGAAAAGAAAAAAGAAACTGTTGACGCCGCCAGTAAATCCAACAATCAGGGCAAACCACAAAACATCCAGGCGGTGAACCATATAACTTTGTGATAGCAAATTGTTGGACAGAGAATAGCCATACACAGCCATGCTGTGCGCAAGGTAACCAAAAAGAACAATCCAGGTGAAATAATTAACACGGCTCAAGCCCGCGTGGTCAATGAAGACGGCCAGCAGCACGGACACCGCCAGCACCAACCGCATTCGGCTGACCATCTGGGCATCAGCGGCGTTTGCGACCAAACTGATGTCGATTTTTTCCTTTTTATCAAGGCTACAAGCCAGCATGTGCAATCCTCCAGATGAAACAAAGTTTGGCTGATTCACAGCCGCAGACCCACTCTGATACGAAAAAGCAGTCTCCAGTTGTTGCATATCAGTTCGCGGCACAATTCCGGCAAACTCCAGGAAAGAAACCATGACCCTCATCTCCCCACAAGCCTTTCAGCCCCTCAAGGGCGTGCGCGTCCTGAGCCTGGCGCTCAACCTGCCCGGCCCGGCGGCGCTGATGCGCCTAGTCCAGATGGGCGCGGCTTGCCTGAAGCTGGAGCCGCCCGGCGGCGACCCGATGGCGCAGTACAGCGCGCGGGCCTACGACAAGCTGCACGAGGGCATCCAGACGCGCACGGCTGACCTCAAAACCGATGCGGGCCAGCAGCAGCTCGCCCGCGAGCTGGCCCAGACCGATGTGCTGATCACCTCGTTTCGGCCCTCGGCGCTGGTCAAGCTGGGTTTGAGCTGGACCACGCTACAGGAAAAATACCCGCAGTTGAGCCAGATTGCCATCTTCGGCGCCCCCGGCGAGCGCGCCGAAGAAGCCGGTCACGACCTGACTTACCAAGCGGACAACGACCTGATCACCGGCCTGGAATTGCCCGCCACGCTGTACGCCGACATGGGCGGCGCCTTGATGACCAGCGAGGCGGTGCTGCAGGCGGTGCTGCACCAGCGCAGCGAAGGCCGGGGCGCTTATGTCGAGGTGGCGCTGTCGGGCGCGGCGGGTTTTCTGGCCCTGCCGCGCGCCTGGGGCGTGACTGAACTGGGCGCTGCCGTGGGCGGTGGTCATGCGGGCTACCGCATCTATCCCTGTCAGGATGGCCGCGTGGCAATGGCTGCGCTGGAGCCGCATTTCGCGCGCAGGCTGTGCATGGCGGCGGGCATTGAGATGCCGGGGATTCAGACGATGTTTGAAGCGGCCACGCACGAAGCGGTGGCGGCGTTTTTGCTGACGCAGACACGCGCCCAACTGGACACGCTGGCGCTGGAAAAGGATGTGCCGCTGCACACGCTGAAACCGACATCCAGCCATGAATGAGAGCCATACGGCACGTCAAGCATCACGTTTCCTGAAACCGTCTCGGCTTGCAGGCGACTGAGCCCACCAGTCCGGCGGGCAACGTCAGCGCAACGATGCGGCAGGTTTGAATCTGGCGCGCCAGGGCGGCATTCCACTCCTGCAGTCCGAGACCGAGGCACTTCAGCCCCGCTTCAAGCCGGGTCCATTGGCGCGTGAAAGCGGGCAGTTGTTCGTGCGGCGGCATGCGCGCCAGCGTCGCCAAGGCCTGCGGGCCGAGGTAGTCATGGGCGAGCGGCTGCCAGTCAAATTCATCCGGCAGCCGCATGATATCGACGCCTATCGGCCCGTCCCGGCCCATCGCGGCCACGGACATGCCGACTTCATGGCTGGCCGATACGCTGATGGCGTGACCGGGCAGGTCAACGCCAATCGCCTGTCCGGGCACGGACACCAACGCAATCGACTCAGGCGAACGATTCAATTGCAGGCCCAGCACCTCGCGCACTGCACCGCGCAACTGGGCGCGGGCCGCGTCGCGCAGCGTGGTACGGGGCGTGGCCACGCTGATGACGAACAGGCGCTGGCCAATTTCAGGCGTGGCCACCAGCAAAGGCCGCGAAGCGGGCCAGGGATAAACCGCCAGCGCCGCTGGAGGCATCGACTGGCGCAAAGTCAAACGGATGCGGGCGCCGCCGGGCAGCCGCGCCAGCCTGTTGCGGGCGGAATGTGTTCCCCCTTCATGACCAGCGTGAGCGCGCCCAGCTTGGCGTTGTCGCCGACCACGGCGCTGTACAGCACGGCGCTACGCGGCCCCATATAGACGCAGCTGCCGATGTTGACGTGGTCAATTTTCATGATCCGGTCTTCAAACAGGTGGGTTTGTGGGCAGGCCAGCGCATTGAGTTCGCTGTAGTCGCCAATCGACACACAGTCGAATTCGGTGATGTCGGTGGTGTCGAGGTACACGCCGCGCCCGATGCGACTGCCCAACAGGTTCAGCGCCAGCGGCAGCCAGGGCGTGCCGCGCAGGTAACGCATGAAGTTGGGCACGGTAATACCTTCATACAGATTGGTCACTGCCTCCGACAGCCAGACGAAGGGCGTCCACATCGGCACACTGCATTTTTGGTAGCGACCCAGCAGCAGCCACTTGAGCACCGCGACAAAAGCAAAGGTGCCAATGCCGTAGATCAGGCCAGCCATCGCCAGATCGACGACCACTTTGCCCCAGCGCGCCTCTGCCGCCGCCGGCATCACGTCGAGCACGATGGTGTAGCCCACGGCAATCACAAACGCATGCGGCGCGACAATGCGAAACGTCTCCACGCTGCCGCGCCCGATGCGACGCAGCAGCGACGGGCGAAACGTCAGGTGCTCGGCAAAGCCCTGCACGCTCTCACGCGCGGGCAGGTTGATGGGCGGCGAGCCCAGCCAGGTGTCGCCGCCGTGCATGGCATCGTTGGCGGGCACGGTCGAATGCACGCCGATCAGCACGTTTTCCGGCAGCGTGGTGCCGTCGGGAATGTAAGCGCCGTTGCCGACAAAACTGCGCCGGGAAATCACCGTCGGCTGCATGGTCATCCAGCCGCCGTCGATTTTTTCGTCGCCCAGCATCACGGCGTCCGCGATGAAGGTGTCCTCGCCCAGCGTGAGCATGTCAGGAACCAGACCCAGCGCGGTGGAAATTTCCGCGCCTTTGCCCACCTTGGCACCCAGCAGCCGATACCAAAAGGGCGCATACACCGTCGCATACACGCCGTGGAGCACGCTCAGGCTGGATTCCTGAATCTGGTTGACCAGCCATTTGGCGCAGTATTTGTTGCTGTGAACGGGCCAGCTTCCGGGCTTCATGCGTGGCAACACGCTCCAGCGAATCGCTGTGGACAGCAAGGCGGTGAGAACGATCAGCACCGCCGTGGCCGGGAAGGCCAGTATGAAATACTTGGCGATCTGCAAGGGAATCTGGCTGTTGGGCAGCGGTGCCAAATTCTCGGAGTTGTCAATCCAGTCGATCAGCATGAAGCTGGGAAACACGGGCAAAAAGAACAGCGTCGTGATCAGCAGCGCGCCGCACAGGAAAAACAGCACCTCGGTGGCCTGCCGGATTCTGGACAGCTTGGGCCGCGCCGGATTTGAGGCCGGATCGAAAGCGCCCATGTCGCGCGCCGGGGAGCCGCTCCAGACGCGAGCGGGCGGCACGCGCATGCCGTCGCTCAGCGCCGTCTGGCCTTCGAGGTGGCCGAACGCGCCGATGGCCGTGTTGCCCTCCAAAATCGCATACGAACCGACTCCGGCATCGCTGCCAATGTCGATGCGGCCCAGATGCAGTTGGCCGTGTTCAACACGCGCATTTTCCAGATTCACCGCGTTGCCGATGCTGACATCGTCGCCGATCACCAGCAGGTCGGGCACGCGCAGGGTGATGGAGCCAATCACCACATCGCGCCCGATCTTCGCGCCCAAGGCGCGCAGCCACCAGGCGTACAGCGACGAGCCGCTGAGCATGTAAATCGGCGCCGACTCGATCAGCCGGTCAGCGAGCCACCAGCGGTAATAGGTCAACCCCCACAGCGGATAACGCCCCGGCTTGAGCCGCCCGGCAATCAGCCATTTGCCAGCAATGGCCAGCGCGAATTCCAACAACGTTGCCAGCAGGTAAGCGCCCGTCGAGGCGGCAATGGCCAGCGCCACCGAATCTTCCGGGTCGCCAGTAAAGAAGTGGTAGGTGAAAAAAGGCGCCAGCCACTGCGCCATGTGCAGCGTCACCAACGGCGGAATGGCCGCCGCCTGCGCCACGCCGCAGCGCCAGCGCTGCCAGGCCGATGGCGGCGTCCAGTCGGTATCGACCGGCGGCGCGGCCTCATGCGCCTGCGCCAGCACCTCGGCGATGCGCCCGATGCGGCGGTTTTGGTAAATGTCGCGCACCGTCACATGGGCAAAGCGCGCATCGGCTCTGAGGGCCGACGCCAGCCGGGCCGCAAACAGCGAGTGGCCGCCCAGATCGGAAAAGAAATCCGCACTGCGGCGAATCGGCTGGCCGGGAAACAGCTTGGCCAAGGCGGCGAACAGCACCTCTTCAGCCGGTGTGGCAGGCGTGTCGGACTCGCTGGCGTCGTGCGGCAGCAGCGCCAGCGGACGCGCTTTCAAATCCTTGCGGTCTATCTTGCCCGAGGTCAGGCGCGGCATTTCCGGCAGCATTTCAAAGTGGCCGGGCACCATGTACGTCGGCAGCACGGCACTGAGCGCGCCGCGCAGCACGGCGCTTGCGAGCGTCTGGCCGCTCTCGGCGACGATAAAAGCGATCAGTTGATCAATGCCGTCCTCCTGGCGCAGCACGACGGCGACCGTGCCCACGCCGGGCTGGCGGGCCAGCACGGCCTCGATCTCGCCCAGCTCGACCCGAAAGCCGCGAATCTTGACCTGGTCGTCGGTGCGGCCCAGACACTGCACGCAGCCGTCCGGGTCAATGCGGGCCAGATCGCCGGTGCGGTAGAGCCGGGCTTGCGCGGCGCTGCTCGCCCAGGGGTTGGCGAGGAATTTGTCCAGACTCAAATCGGGCCGTCCGAGATAGCCAGCCGCAACACCGGGGCCGGTGATGCACAGTTCGCCGACTTCGCCGCGCGGCAGCAGGCGCAAACCGCCTTCCACATCCGGCGCAATGACCAGCAAACCGTAATTGGGCAACGGGCCGCCGATGGTGACCGGCGCGCCAGCGTGCAGCTCGGCCAGACTGGCCGACACGGTGGCTTCGGTCGGGCCGTAGGTGTTGAACACCTGACGACCGGGCCGCGCCCAGCGCGCCACCAACGACTGCGGGCACATTTCGCCGCCCAGATTGATCAGTCGCAGGCTGGTCACGTCTTGGTTGAACAGCGCCAGCAGCGTCGGCACGGCGTGCAGCACGGTGATGCCGTTGTCTTGCAGCGCACGCGGCAGCGCCTCGGGGTCTGAGGCCACTTCTTTGGGCGCAATCCACAGCGTGGCACCTGCCAGATAGCTGATCCAGATTTCCTCAAACGACATGTCAAAGGCGACGGAAAAGCCTTGATAGACGCGGTCGCTTTCGCGAACACCGAGCAGGGCGTTTTCACTGCGCAGAAAGTGGCAGATGCTCGCCTGGCTGATTTCGATGCCTTTGGGCTTGCCGGTCGAGCCCGATGTGTAGATGACATAGGCCGGGTTGGACGGCGAGACATTCTGGCGCGTTTGCAGCGGCATTTTGCCGGGCGCGGACAGCGTTTCAGCCGTCCACACCGAGCGGGCGCCATCGGCCAGACGCGGCGCGAAACTGGCACAGCTGACGATGCCCGGCGCTTTGGCGTCATCGAGGCACACAGCGATGCGTTCGGGCGGCGTATCCGCATCAAACGGAAGCCAGGCCGCGCCGGTTTTGGCAATCGCCGCCTGCATCACCAGCAGGTCGATGCCACGCGGCAGCCACAGGCCGACGATGTGTCCGGGCCGCACACCGCCTTGAATCAAGGCGGACGCGGCGCAGTCGGCGCGGGCGTTGAGTTCACGGTAACTCAGTTGCTGCGCGCCAAAAATCAGCGCGGTTTTGTCGGGAAAACGTGCGGCGCTGGCTTCCAGCAGGTCGGCCAGAACTTCAGCGCGAATCAATTCGGGGCGTACCGGCCCCAGCAGAATGTCAGGATGTGTCTCAAGGTATGTTATGGGAAGAGAAAATGACGAAAGATCGACGTTGTCGGAAGGAAGAATGGTATTCATTGACGGGATAGAGTTGCGCCTATTTTGACAGGCCTTGATGTTGTACTGGCAAATGACAACCATGCGACATGACCAAGAGCAAGTGCGTCAATTCCCGCCTTCAAAAAGCAAACCCCCGGAGCCACGAAAGACTGGCGCCACGCCCCTGCTCACCAGCGCCATGTTGATGATCAACCTGGAGCGCGTTTATCCAATCAACGCCACAGCCTTGATCTGCGCCCACACCGCCTTGCCCGGCGCCAAACCCAGCCCGACCGCCGAGCGCCGCGTCAACCGCGCCAGCAGCGGCGACGGGCCAATGGTGAGCCTTAACAGGGACAGCGCCGGGTGGCTGTCGTCGGCCATTTCGCCCACCACGGCACTCAGGCAGTTCTGAATGCTGGTGCCGCTGACGGGCGCGAGTGCAATGCTCACGTCGCGCGCCAGAATCCGCACCCGCACCTTTGCGCCAATCGGCTGGCCACCGTCGCGCACCCACAGACTGCCGCCGACAAACTCCACCCGCGCCAGATGCCATTGTTCTTCGCGCTCGGCGACCACGGCGTCGAGCACCACGCCCGCGTCTTCGCCCAGGCGGATCGGCAGATCGACACGCGCCAGCGTTTCAGTCAGCGGCCCGGCGGCCAGGGCGCGGCCTTCTTTCATCACGACGATGTGGTCGGCGAGCCGCGCCACTTCGTCGGGCGCGTGGGTCACGTAGATGACGGGAATGTCCAGTTCGTGGTGCAGCCGCTCCAGATACGGCATGAATTCCTGCTTGCGCGCCAGGTCTAGCGCGGCCAGCGGCTCGTCCATCAGCAGCAGGCGCGGGCTGGTCAGCAGGGCGCGCGCAATGGCCACACGCTGGCGCTCACCGCCGGACAGGCCAGCGGGCTGGCGTTCGAGCAAATGGCCAATGCCCAGCAACTCGACGGCGCGGTCAAATTCGACGCGCCGGGCAGTAGCGGCAATGCGCGACTGGCCGTAATCGAGGTTGCGCCGTATTGTCAGGTGCGCAAACAAATTGGCTTCCTGAAACACGTAGCCGAGCGCGCGCCTGTGTACCGGCAGGAAAAAATCGCCGTCCTGCCAGATTTCGCCATTGACGCTGAAGCGGCCCGATGGCGAGCGGTTCAGCCCGGCCATGCAGCGCAGCAGGCTGGTTTTGCCGCAGCCGGACGGGCCGAACAGCGCGGTCACGCCCTGGCCGGGCAGTTCAAGATTCACGTCCAGGCAAAAGCCGGGGTGGCTGAGTTTGAAGCGGGCTTGAACAGTCATGGCTCAGCGGTTCCAGCCACGGCTGTTCAGAATCAGCAGCACGGCGAACGAAAACACCAGCATGCCGCCCGCCAGCCAATGCGCTTCGGCGTATTCCAGCGCTTCGACGTGGTTGTAAATCGCCATCGACAGCACCTGCGTTTTGCCGGGAATGTTGCCGCCCATCATCAGGACCACGCCGAATTCGCCGACGGTGTGCGCAAAGCCGAGCACGGCGGCGGTGATAAAACCCGGTTTTGCCAGCGGCAGCGCGACGGTGAAAAACGCATCCAGCGGCGAAGCGCGCAGCGTGGCCGCCGCTTCCATCGGCTGCGCGCCGATGGCGGCAAACGCCTGTTGCAACGGCTGCACGACGAACGGCATGGAATAAATCACCGACGCCACGACCAGCCCGGCAAAGGTGAACGGCAGCAGGCCCAATCCCAGCGCCTGCGTCAGCCGCCCACCCGGCCCCTCTGGCCCGAGCAGCACCAGCAAATAAAAACCGATGACGGCGGGCGGCAGCACCAGCGGCAGCGTGACGATGGCGCCGATCACGCTCTTCAAACGCGAGCGTGAGCGCGCCAGCCACCAGGCTATCGGCGTGCCGATGATCAGCAGCAGCACGGTGGTCAGCGAGGCCAGTTTGACGGTCAGCACAAGGGCGGCCAGGTCGGAGTCTTGCATCGGTGGGCGGTTTGGGTTGGCGCGGTGGCGGTTTAAAAAAGCGGCTCAGGCGGCGGGCAGAAAGTTGACCTGAACGTCTTTGGGCGGCGCGGTGTAGGGCGCGGAAGTCACCAGCAAATCGGCACCCGCAGCCACGTAAGCGGCGGCGTTGTCGGCGCGCACGCCGCCCGCAGCGGCCAGCAGTGCGCGGCGGTCGGTGGGCAGAGCATCCACCGCCTGACGGCAGACGGCCACCGCTTCGGGCGTGAATTTTTCCAGTTGCAGCACGTCGGCACCGGCCTCGGCCCAGCGCAGGGCTTCTGGCACATCGGCGACTTCGACGATGATTTTTTTCTCGGGCTGGGCGCGTTTCAATTGGGCAATGGTTTGCGCCGGGCTGGTGTTCAAAAACAGCCGGTGTTCAGCAAAGACCAATAAAGTTTCCGACAGGCCAAGCCGGTGCATGATGGCGCCGCCGCTTTTGACGGCCTTGATCGACAGGGCTTTGGTGCCGGGCACGTTTTTGCGCGTGCAGGCGACAGCCACGCCGCCCGCCGCTGCCACGATGGCCGCCGTGGCGCTGGCGATGCCGCTGGCCCATTCGACCAGCGTCTGGGCGGTTTTCCAGGCTTGGTGCAGGCTGGCGGCGCTGCCCGTGGCGTCGAGGATCAAGTCGCCCGCTTCGGCCCGCTGGCCCGAGTGCAGCCGCAGCCGCGCCTGAGCACCGGCCAGCTCGAACAGGCGCTGCGCCTCTTCGCTGGCGCAGAGCGTCATTGGCTGGCGGGCGCGAAACTCCAGCCGGGCGGGCTGATCGCCGATGGCCAACGTGTCGGTGGTCAGGTCGCCGGCCGCCGTGTCGTCGTCGAGCAGGCGGCACAGGTCGAAATCGTTGAGGGCGCGCAGGGTCATGGAATCAAAGCTTTCATCAAAAATGGCAGCGGTGTTCGTCGGAAAAACTCAAACAGTCGCGCGGCTGGCCAATCCTGCTCAATGGCGCGAGAACAAATCGCGCAGCTTGCACAGCGTGGTGGTCACGTCAAAGCGCGTGTCGGCCAGCGCCTCACCGGCGAGGATTTTTTGCAGCGCCGCCAGCGGCTCGGTCTCGCCGGTCAGCAGCACCTGCGCGCCCCACTTTTCCATGTGGCGAATAAAGCCATCGCCCGCGCTGGCCGCGACCATGATTTCCACGCCGTGCAGCGGGTGCGGGCCGTCGTCCTGAAAGTGGTGCGGCAGTTGCTCTTTGGTCAGCGTGATCAGTGCCGGTTCGGGCAGGCTCTGGCCGGGCTGGCAGTCAAAGACGCGCCAGTCGCGGCACTGGCCCGCGTGGCCGGAAACCTGATGGCCGTTGTCTTTGGTGGCGATGGCAATTTTCATAAGGGCTTGTCCAGATAGAAGTGAAGTGAGTTCGCAGCAGGGCAAGCCATTTTCATGCCCGCCCTGGCCGCTTTACCGCCTCACAGCCCGTAGCCGAAGGACTTGATGACGGCCTTGGCCTTGTCGCCCTTGAGGTAGTTGGCCAGCGCCTGGGCGGCGGGTTTGCCACGGCCTTTTTCCAGCACCACCACGTCCTGGCGAATCGGCGCGTACAAATGGGCCGGCACCAGCCAGGCCGAGCCGTCGATCTTGCCGTCTTTCAAGACCTGCGACAGCGCGACAAAGCCGAGCAACGCATTGCCGCTGTTGACGAACTGGTAAGCCTGGGTGATGTTTTCGGCGCTGACGATTTTGGGCTGCAGCGCGTCGTAGGCGCCGAGCGCCTTCATCACTTCCACGCCCGCCGCGCCGTAGGGGGCGAGCTTGGGGTTGGCCAGCGCAAGGTGGTCAAAGCCGCCTTTTTTCAGCACCTCGCCCTTGGCATCGACGACAGCGGATTTCGCCGACCACAGCACCAGCTTGCCGATGGCGTAGGTGAACTGGCTGCCCGCGACGGCGGCGTTTTCTTTGATCAGTTTGGCCGGGGTTTCGTCATCGGCGGCCAGCAGCAGCTCGAACGGCGCGCCGTTTTTGATCTGGGCGTAGAACTTGCCGGTCGAGCCGTAGGAGGCGACGACTTTGTGGCCGGTTTCTTTTTCAAACGCGGCGGCGATTTGCTGCATGGGTGCGGTGAAGTTGGCCGCGACGGCCACGGAGACGTCGTCGGCCTGCGCCTGGGAGGCTGCGCCCATCAGCGCCAGCAGCAAAAGGGAAAAGCGGCGTGAAATTTTCATAAAGAAACTCCTGTAAATTGAAATAAAAAATCAGTCCGTGGCAACCAGAAACACACTGGGCGCCTTGAACACCGCTGTCACCGGCTGGCCCACGGCCAGCCCGAGGCGCCTGACGCTGTCGTCGGTGACGACGGCGGTCAGCACATGGCGCCCGCCCGGCAAATCGAGCGTGACTTCGGAATTCACCGGCCCGGTGTGGATGCGGGCGACGGTGCCCTTGAAGCGGTTGCGCGCTGAAATGCGGGTGTCGTGCCCGTCGTCTTCGACCACCAGCACGATGGAGGACGCTTTGACAAACGCCAGCACGTCCTTGCCCGGCGCCAAGCCCAGACTTTCAGCCGACTCGCGGGTGACGATGGCCGTCAGCACCAACTGCGGATCGAGCTGGATGCTGACTTCGACATCAACGACGCCCTCCTTGAGGGACACGACGGGTCCGGCAAACTGGTTGCGGGCACTGGTTTTCATGGACAGTCTCCTTAAAACTTGCTGGAAATCGGCGGTATCGGCCTCGCCGCCTTGGGCCAGGCTGCGGGTGAGTTTTTCGAGCGCCTGCTGGGATTCTTTTTCCAGCGCCCGGTAAAACGCGATCAGGCGCCTGCCGAACGCAGTCAGCTCGGTGCCGCCGCCGTTTTGTCCGCCCGCCGAACGATACACCAGCGGCTCGGGCGCGACGTTGTTCATGTCGTCCACGGCGTCCCACGCGGCTTTGTAAGACATGGGCACGGCCTTGGCCGCCTGCGAAATCGAGCCAATCTGCTCAATCGCTTCGAGCAGCCGGATGCGCTTGTCGCCCAGAAAATTGCCCATCGCGGTGTCGATCAGCAGCTTGCCGGTGAGCTTGGGTTGTGCGTTTTCAATCATGTCGGTTTTCTTTCAAAAATGCTTCTGTCGCTGTGCTTGTAAAGATGTAACGGATTCAAGCACCATCGGTTTGTCCTTGAAAAAGGCATCTTCTTCAATCATCAAAGGAATCTTCAAATGGCTATCAGTGCAAGAAATGTTTTCAGCGGCAAAGTCAGCGCCATCACCGAAGGCCCGATCAACGCTGAAGTGGAAATCACCACCGCTGGCGGCGACAAGATCGTGGCGATGCTGACCGAAACCAGCGTCAAGTCGCTGGCGCTGGCCGTCGGCATGGACGCGGTGGCCGTGGTCAAAGCGCCTTCGGTGACGCTGCTGTCGGGCGCACCGGCTTACCGTTTCAGTGCCCGCAACCAGTTGCCCGGCACGGTGGCCAGCGTCACCAAGGGCGCGGTCAACAGCCAAGTGGCCTTGAGTCTGGCAGGCGGCACGACCGTGGTGGCCGTGGTCACCAATGACGCCGTGGCCGAGCTGGCGCTGGTCGAAGGCGCCAAAGCCACCGCGCTGTTCAAGGCCGGTCAGGTGCTGGTGGGCGTACCCGCCTGAAACTGAACGGGCGAGTCCGATCCGGCGGCATGTGGGCGATGTCGTTTTTTTCATCTGAAAAAGCGGCGTTAACGCGGCATGCTGTCGCGCAGCGACAGTCGGCTCTGGAACTCGCCCCGGTCGGCGCTGCCGGTGGTCGTGTGGCACACCAGCCAGCGGTCATCGGGCAGGCGCCAAGAACTCAGCGTCTCGGTGTACACCGGCGCTTCATAAAACACCTCGTCATCGTCTGATCTGAGCTGCGTCAGCACATAGCGAAAGGCGCAAAAGCACGGCTGGTGCGCGCTGTCATAGCCTTGAGTGCGGTCGGCGGCCATCTCGTAGTCTTGCCGCACCTCAAACTGAACCGGCTCCACCACCAGATCTCTGAGCGGCGACGGCAGGTGCTGCCACCACATCACCGGCAGCGCCTGCGCATGGAGCCATTGGCCCTGATTCTCGCTGGGCGATTGTCTATATAACGCTGTACACATCCGAACCTCCTTTTGGTTTGACGCTTAGGCTGGCCGTGCGTTATGCGTTTGCTTATATAGCGACAAACAGCACAAAACATTCACGGGTCAGATGGCAGGGGCGGCAGCGATTGGCTGTTTAACGACAATCCGGGACGTTGGCCTGACACGCTGTATAGGTTTGCAAACAGCGTGCCAGTAGCGGCGATGCGGCGGCCCGTTGGCGGGCGCGTTTCCCGGCAGGGCTTCAGCCGGGTTCGGCTTGCGTTTTTTCAGATGCGGCCAGCCAGCCCTCGGCCCAACTCAGCGCGGCGGCCAGATGCGCCAAGGCGTCGGCGCCGGGCGGCTCGCCGAGTTCAAACTGCTCACCGCGAATCGCCAGCAGCGTGCAGGGTGGCGGCGTTTGGCCGTGCAGGTCGTGAAACACCTGCATCAAAGCCTGCGGCGACATGGCGTGTGTGGTGAAACTGGCGTCCTGCTGCGGCTGTAATGCCGTCACTTCAAAGGGCGCGGCACAGTTCAAACTGGCATCGACAAACAGCACGCGCTGGCGGCCCGCTAGATCCAGCGCGTGTTCAATTTGCAACTGGTAGTCGTCGAGAAAATCAATCTGCGCCGTCAGATCGCGCTGCTCGCACAGCGCCCGCAGGCGCTCGACAAACAGCGGCCCGAGCGCGTCGTCGCCCCGGCTCAGATTGCCCCAGCCGAAGACCAGCAGCGGCGCCACTGACGTTTCAGCGGCGGATTCAGCCGCTGACACTGAAACAGGCGTCACGCGGGCAGGCCGACCGGCGCGTTCAGGTCGTGCAGCAACTCGCCCTGCGGCGAGCGCAGCACCCGGTCGATCAGCGCGCCATCGGGGCCGACGAGGGCGACATCAAGCGGCATCTGGCCCAGCGCGTGGGTGGCGCAGGATAAACAAGGGTCGTAAGCGCGTATCGCCACTTCGATGTGATTGAGCAAGCCTTCAGTCAGCTCGCGGCCATCGAGGTAGTCGCGGGCCACGGCGCGCACCGCCTCGTTCATGGCCTGGTTGTTGTGCGTGGTGGACACAATCAGGTTGCAGCGCGTGACCAGATCGTCGTCGGCCACGTCGTAGTCGTGAATCAAGGTGCCGCGTGGCGCTTCGATGATGCCCACGCCGCTGCGCTGGCGCACGCCGGTGGTCATCATGTCGCCCGAAACCAGCGCCGGGTTGTCGAGCAGCTCGGCAATCACTTCGACCGAATGCAGCAATTCGATCATGCGCGCCCAGTGGTAGGCCAGCGTGGCGTGAACCAAGCCGCCCTGCCCCCAAGCCATAAAGGCTTGGCGCTCGATTTCAGCGCGTGGCGTCGGGATGAAATCGCAGTTCTGCACCCGCGCCAGCGGGCCGACGCGGTACCAGCCCTGCTCGCGCCCGAGGCTGCGCAGGTGCGGAAACTTCATGTAGCTCCACGAACGCACTTCTTCTTCGATCAGCGTCAGGTAGCTTTGGTCGCTGACGCCGTCGAACAGGATTTTTCCGTCCGCGTCGCGGGCGCGCAGCACGCCGTCGTAAAAATCCATCGCGCCGTCCGCGCGCACCAAGGAGAGCATGTTCGAGCGGAAGGTGCCGAACTGGTTGTACAGCGCCGGATTCTGGGCGTGCAATTGCTTGGCAATATCGACCGAGTCCTGCGCCCAGGCCAGCATTTGCGGCAGCTCGCGCTTGAGCGCGTCGCGCTCCTCCGGCGTGACCAGTTTGTTGATGCCAGCGGGCACGGCGCCGGTGCCATGCACACGCTTGCCGGAGGTGATGCGGATGATTTCCTGGCCAAATTTGCGCAGCAAAATGCCTTTTTTGGCAATTTCTGGGTGCGCCTGCGCCACGCCGACGATGTTGCGCCGCGCCACGTCAGAATCAAAACCAAACAGCAGATCGGGCGAAGACAAATGGAAAAAATGCAGCGCGTGCGACTGCAGCATCTGACCGTAATGCATCAGGCGGCGCACGATTTCGGCGCTGGCGGTAATCGGCGCATCGCCCAGCAGCACACGGTCGAAGGCCTTGGCGGCTGCCAGGTGGTGCGAAACCGGGCAGATGCCGCACAGGCGCTGCACCATCACCGGCACTTCCCAGTAAGGGCGGCCTTCGATGAATTTTTCAAAACCGCGAAATTCGACGATGTGCAGGCGAACCTGCTCAATGCGGTTGTCGGCGTCCAGCAGCAGCGTCACCTTGCCGTGGCCCTCGACACGCGAGACCGGGTCAATCGCCACACGGCGCAGGCCTTCGGGGTGGGCGGCAGTTTCCAGCGCAAAAGTCATGCTTGTTCCCTTGTTGGCTTAGTCATAGTGCATCAGGCCGTGGCCGAGCTCGGGCGTGCGCCCGGCCAGCAAGTCGGTCAGAAACGCCCAGATCGCGTCGCCCGAGGGCGGGCAGCCGGGCAGAAAATAATCGACATGCACGACCTCGTGAATCGGATGCACCTGGTTCAGCGGCAGCGGCAGCTCCGGGTCGTTCGGAATCTGGCTGTTGGCGCTGATGCCGGTCTGGTCGCAATACACGTCGCGCAGCATCTGGCCGACGTTGAGGTGGTTGCGCAGCGCGGGCAGGCCGCCGTTGATGGCGCAGGCGCCGACAGCCACCAGCGTTTTGCAGTGGGCGCGGAACTCGCGCAGCACATGCACGTTTTCGGCGTTGCACAGGCCGCCTTCGATCAGGCCGATGTCGCAGCGACCGATTTCCTTGATGTCGGTCAGCGGCGAGCGGTCAAATTCGACCAGCTCGATCAGTTGCAGCAGGCGCTCGTCGATGTCCAGAAACGACATGTGGCAACCAAAGCACCCCGCCAGCGACACCGTGGCGAGTTTTAATTTGCGCGGCGCGTGCAGCGGCGCGGCGCTGTCCGGGGAAATCATCATGGGGCGTCCTCCTCGACCTGCTGCGACACCGGCTTGATGTCAAAACGGCGCTGGCCAATCGGCACGGCAAAACCTTGGCGCTTGGGCAAAATCGCGCCAACCGGGCAAATGTGCGCGGCGCAGTCGCTCGCGGCCATCGTGCTGTCGCCCAGCAGGCCGCTGGCGCTGTCAACCACCAAGTGCGTGTGAATGCCGTGGCCGTCAAAGGCAAAGACGTTTTTGCCATCGACCTCGGCGCTGGCGCGCACGCACAGGCCGCACAAAATGCAGCGGTTCAAGTCCAGCAGCAGGTCCGGGTGGCTGGCGTCCACCGGGCGATCCGGGTAGAACTCCTCAAAATGCGGGCCGTCCATGCGCATTTCGTAGGCCGTGGCCTGCAGCAGGCAGTCGCCGCTTTTTTCGCAGGATGGGCAAAAGTGATTGCCTTCGACGAACAGCATTTGCACCAGCGTTTTGCGCTGGCCGTTCAACTCGTCGGTATTGCTCTCGACGGTTTGTCCGGCAGCGGCCTGCACGGTGCAAGCCGCGCCAGTGCGGCCATTGACCTTGACGGTACACAGGCGGCACGAACCGTTGGCGTGAAAACCGGACTTCCAGCACAGGTGCGGAATGTAATGCCCGGCGCGGGTGGCGGCTTGTAAAAGCGTCTCGCCGGGGCCGAATTCGACCTCCTTGCCATCGAGCGAGAAGACGCCCGGACTCAGCGCGTCAATGCGGTCATTGCTCATGCCGGAACTCCTTGCGGACGAAAATTGGTTGCGTGAAAACAGTCATGAAAGCAGTTCATCATCAATTCTCTAGGTTCGCCAGATGCGCGCCGGTGTCGTCGCGGCCCGTGGCCAGACGCGCTTGCGACAGCTCGGCGTCCATGTCGAAGCCGGGGACAAAATGCAGCGAGGTCAGATGCCGCTCGTAAGCGGGGCGGAATTTGGCGATGGTGTCGCGCAGCGGGTTGCAGGCGGCTGCGCCCAGGCCGCAGTGGGTGGCGCCGTGCATCAGCTTGTCCAGTTCGTACAAAACCTGCACGTCGTCGCTGGAGCCGTAGCCTTTGGCCAGCTTGTCCATGCGGCGCACGACCAGCTCGGTGCCGACGCGGCACGGCGTGCAAAAGCCGCAGCTTTCGTGGGCAAAGAACTGGGCAAAATTGCGTGCCACCTCGAACATGTCGCGCGAGCGGTCAAACACCATGAAAGCGCCCGCCGTCGGCACGTCTTCAAAGGCGATGCGCCGGTTAAATTCCGACACCGACAGGCATACGCCCGACGGCCCGCCGACCTGCACGGCCTGCGTGTTGCGCGCGCCGCAGTCTTCGAGAATGCGGCCAATGCGGGTGCCAAACGGGTATTCGTACAGGCCGGGACGCTCGCAGTCGCCGGAGACGGAATGGATTTTCGTGCCCGTCGATTGCGGCGTGCCGATGGCGGCCCACCAAGCGCCGCCGTGAACCGCGATGTGGGTCACGGCGCAAAAGGTTTCGACGTTGTTGACGGTGGTCGGCTGGCCCAGATAACCATGCTCGACCGGGAACGGCGGGCGTATGCGCGGCGTGCCGCGTTTGCCTTCGAGCGACTCGATCAGCGCCGATTCTTCGCCGCAGACGTAGGCGCCCGCGCCGATGTGAATCTCGATGTCGAAATCAAAACCGGCCCGGCCTTGAATCGCCACGCCCAGCAAACCCTGCTCGCGGCGGCGTTGCAGCACGGCTTGCAGTGGCTCTAATAAATAGCGGTATTCGCCGCGCAGATAGACCAGCCCGCGCTGAGCGCCGACGACGAAAGCGCCTATCGTCATGCCTTCAAACAGCGTGTCGGCGTAGCTGGTGAGCAGCACCCGGTCTTTGAAAGTGCCCGGTTCGCCCTCGTCGGCGTTGCAGACGACGTAGTGGCTCTGGCCGGGCGCGTTGCGGCACAGCTGCCATTTGGTGCCGGTGGCGTAACCGGCGCCGCCGCGCCCGCGCAGCTTGGAGTGTTTGATGTCGTCGAGCGTGGCCTGCGGCCCGCGTGCCAGCGCGGCGGCAATGCCTTGGCCGGGCGCAGGCTGGGCGCCGAGCTTGACATCGGCCAGCCGGATTTGGTCTTCAACGCGGAACCAGTCGGCGGGCCATTGCTCGGGCGGCACGCCCTGCTCAATCAGCGCGGCGATGTGGTTGATGCGCGCCGGTGTCAGGCGCGTGACGACCTGATGGTGGTTGATCAGCAGCGCCGGGCCTTGATCGCACAGCCCGGTGCAAGAAGTCGTGGCGATGCTGACGCGGCCATCGGCGCGCATCCGACCCGGCTCGACGTGCAACAGTCGGCACAGTTGCTGCAGCAGCGCCTGACTGCCCGCCATGCGGTCGGTGATGTTGTCGCTGAACAGCACGCGGTAGCGGCCCACCGGCTGGGTGTGAAAAAAGCGGTAGAAACCGGCCACGCCCTGCACATGGGCCAGCGTCAAGCCCAGCGCCTCGGCGATCTGGGCTAGCTGCTCGCGCGGCAGCCAGCCTTCGGCGGCTTGCAGTTCGCGCAGGATTTGCACCAGCGCATGCGGATCGTTCCCATACTTGATGAGCAGGGACTGCCATGAGGGAAGCGGAAGACGGGAAGGAAGGCTGCTGGCTTGCACGTTTGATCCTGACATTCAGAATAAGTAACACCAGTCTAACTGACTCAAATGACACCCAGCCGTCAATCCGCCCGGTAATCGGGACTGAGCTGCACCGTCTCGCCGATGATCAGCAGGCCGGGCCGGGGGCCGTAGCCGGGCGCGCGCGCCACCAGATGGCGCAACTGGGTCGCCAGCACCGTCTGGCTGGGGCGGGCGCCGTCATAGACGATGGCCGCTGGCGTTTCGGGCGCCAGGCCGTGGGCGATCAGTTGCTGGGCAATCTGTGCCAGCCGCTGCAAGCCCATGTAAAACACCCGCGTCTGACCGGGCCGGGCCAGCGCCTGCCAGTCGTGCGTCGCGGCGTCGTCGGCCAGATGGCCGGGCAAAAATACGCAGCTCGCCGCCAGATCGCGGTGCGTCAGCGGAATGCCCGCCGCCGCCGAGCAGCCGCTGGCCGCCGTCACGCCCGGCACCACTTCAAATGCAATGCCCGCCGCCTGCAAGGCTTGCACCTCTTCGCCGCCGCGCCCAAACACATAGGGGTCGCCGCCCTTGAGCCGCACCACGCGCCGCCCGCGCTGCGCATGCTCGATCAGCAGCGCATGAATGCCCTCCTGCGCCACCGAATGGTTACCCAGCGCCTTGCCAACATAGAGACGCTCAGCGCGGGCCGGAATCAAATCCAGCACCTCGGGCGAAATCAGCCGGTCATGCACGACGACTTCGGCGCGCTGCAGTCGGTCCAGCGCCCGCAGCGTCATCAGGTCCGCCGGACCCGGCCCGGCGCCGACGATGGAGACAAAGCCGCCGCCGCTGTGCTGTACGTTTTGCGCTGCGTTTTTCGGTGTCAAATCCTGAGTCATTCCAGCCCTCCCGGCCCTTGGTGAAACACCAGATCGGCCACCGGCTCACCGCCGACCAGATGCTGCTCGATGATGCGCTCCATATTGTCCGACGTGACGTTGTAATACCAAGTGCCATCGGGCTGCACGCACAGCACCGGCCCGCCTTTGCAGGCGGCAAAGCAGCCGACGCGGCTGCGCTTGACGCGCAAATCGCCCTCGTGCAAACCGGCAGCCTTGAACTTGTCGCCCAGGCTGTCAAACAGGTCTTGACTGGCCCCGCTTGGTGCGCAGCGCGGGCCGGTGCAGATCAGAAGGTGGCGCTTGTAGTGGCCAATTTTGGGCTTGACTACGGAATCATTCACTGAACTACTCATGCCTCGGATTCCCCGACGGTGGCGCTGGCTTCTTTGGTTTCTTCCGCGCCTTCCGCACTTTCCGCGTCGAGGGGCGTGTTCAGCACGGCCTCGATGTAGTCGGCGGGCAGGCGGTGGCGCAGCGCCAGTTCGGCAATGCTCTGGCCTTCTGCGTGGTCGGCGCGCAAATCCTCCATCCAGCCCGTCAAGCCGGTCGAAAGCGAACGCCCGCGCTTTTCGCCCTCGCGGGTGCTGCCGTCGCCGTGCAGCGCGTACTTGTTGTCGTAGCCGCGCGGCGTAATCATCAGGCCGTTGCGGACAAAGGTGTGGTTGTTGCCAATCAGCACCGTGCTGAGCATGCCGATGTCGCAGTCGCTCATGCTGTCCAGCGTCGTGAAGACGATGGCCTGGCGGCGCCGGTAGGCCGATTTGACGATGGCCACTGGCGTGTCCGGGCGGCGATGG
>Ga0302213_1000405_pt1 | contig 24872 bp, 19 predicted proteins | sample II_Fen_N1_2_FD_194583 | JGI IMG/M metagenome (GOLD analysis project Ga0302213, IMG submission 194583) | Peat permafrost microbial communities from Stordalen Mire near Abisko, Sweden - II_Fen_N1_1 | ecosystem: Environmental > Terrestrial > Soil > Wetlands > Permafrost | place: Sweden: Abisko...
AAAACAGATTCATATTGCAATGATTTTATGAATTTTTAATTGCAGAATTAATTAACTCTATACAATGATAAATGTCAGTACAAATTAGCGGCTTGTATTTCTCCTCAACAGGAATAAAATATTCGCTACGCATGTAATTTATTTGACTAAGAAATTGATTATAAAAACCATCCAGATTGACAATTATCAGTGGTTTTTTGTGCTCTCCAACTATGCCTGAAGTAACTACATCCAACATTTCGTCCAGTGTTCCATAACTTCCCGGGAGTACAACAAAAATGTCAGCAAGTTCTTTCATCTGAGCTTTCCTTTGGCTCATCGTTTCTACTGTAATAAGCTCTGTCGACAATGAACTTTGACGGTTCATTTTAATTATTGCTTGCGAAATAACGCCAATAATGTTGCCGTTTTTACTGTGAGCTCCTTCAGAAACCGAATCCATTAGTCCACCTGTAGCACCACCAAAAACCAATGTGTTTCCCTGTTCGGCAATTAATTGCCCCAAAAGGAATCCGGTTTGCTTATATTTCTCGGCAATACTATTGCTTGATGAACAGAATACGGCTATTTTCATTTTTTATTGTCTACAGTCAACTGACAACAGACGACAGTCGTAAAGGCCGTCGTCTGCTGTATGTGAACAATTTTATGCATCAATTTTTGCGTAAGTAGCGTTTTGCTCAATGAAAGCACGACGTGGAGCAACATCATCACCCATTAACATGGAGAATACGTGATCCGCAGTGGCTGCATTGTCAATAGTTACCTGACGCAAGGTGCGATTTTCAGGATTCATTGTAGTGTCCCACAATTGAATCTCGTTCATTTCACCCAAACCTTTATAACGTTGTGTGTGAACAGCTCCTTCTACGCCACCACCAAATTTTTCGATAAATGCCTGACGTTGTAAATCTGTCCAACAATATTCTTCATTCTTGCCTTTTTTACATAAGTAGAGTGGAGGAGTAGCAATATATAAATAACCTTGCTCAATCAACTCTTTCATATGACGGAAGAAGAATGTCATAATCAGCGTAGCAATGTGGCTTCCATCCACATCGGCATCGGTCATGATTATGATTTTATGATAACGAAGCTTTTTAATGTTCAATGCTTTGCTGTCGTCCTCGGTACCAATTGTAACGCCTAATGCAGTATATATATTGCGAATTTCCTCGCTTTCAAGTACTTTGTGCTGCATGGCTTTTTCTACATTCAGAATTTTACCACGCAATGGCAAGATGGCTTGAAACTGGCGACTACGTCCTTGTTTAGCTGTTCCACCTGCCGAATCCCCTTCGACAAGAAATAGTTCGCATTTTTCAGGATCTTTATCAGCACAGTCGGCCAGTTTGCCTGGCAATCCACCACCTGAAAGTGGCGATTTGCGTTGTACCATTTCACGAGCTTTACGGGCGGCGTGACGAGCAGTAGCAGCAAGAATTACTTTCTCGACAATGGTGCGGGCTGCTTTTGGATTTTCTTCCAAATAGTTTCCAAGTGCTTCGCCAATAGCCATGTCTACAGATCCCATAACCTCATTGTTACCCAATTTGGTTTTGGTTTGTCCTTCAAACTGTGGTTCAGCTACTTTGATAGAAATAACCGCGGTTAATCCTTCACGGAAATCGTCGCCACTAATTTCCATTTTTAGCTTTTCGAGCATCTTGCTGTCCTCAGCATATTTCTTCAACGTACGTGTCAAACCACGACGGAAACCTGCTAAGTGCGTTCCACCTTCAATAGTGTTGATGTTGTTTACGTATGAATGTATATTTTCGTTGTACGATGTGTTGTAAGTCATTGCAATTTCAACAGGTGTACCATTTTTCTCTGTTGAAATGTGAATTACATTGTCAATAAGCGGTTCGCGCGATTCGTCAATATATTCTACAAATTCTTTTAATCCTTCTTTTGAATGAAAAACCTCTGTGCGGAATGAGCCATCTTCTTCAATCTGGCGTTTATCTGTCAAAGTTAATGTAATACCTGCATTCAGGTAAGACAATTCGCGTAAGCGGTTTGCTAAGATATCATATTTGTAGACAGACTCGATAAAAATGCTGCTATCGGGCAAGAAAGTTACCAATGTACCGTTGGTTGTAGAAGTTCCGATTTCCTTCACGGGGAATTGAGGAAATCCACATTGATATTCCTGCATGTATAATTTGCCATTACGAGAAACTTCAACGTGTAATAAGGTTGAAAGTGCATTCACACACGAAACACCCACACCGTGTAAACCTCCGGAAACTTTATAACTTCCTTTGTCGAATTTACCACCAGCATGAAGTACGGTCATAACAACCTCAAGAGCCGATTTTCCTTCTTTTTCGTGCATGTCAACGGGAATACCGCGACCATTATCGATAACTGTGATAGAGTTATTTTCGTTGATAAAAACCTGAATTGTATCGCAATGTCCGGCTAAAGCTTCATCGATTGAATTGTCAACTACTTCGTAAACTAAATGGTGTAACCCTTTTACGCCGATATCGCCAATATACATAGCAGGACGTTTGCGCACTGCTTCCAAACCTTCCAGCACTTGGATGCTACTTGCGCCATAATTGGCACTTGCAGTTTCTCTTGCTTTTTCTTCTTCGTTCATTTTCTATTTTAAGTTATTTGTTTACAGGTGTTTGGAGATTATGCTTTGCTTTTGCTTACAAAAAAGCATATTGTCTCGAAAAACAGACAAATATACAATAAAAATTTGATATATGAGCCATGATTTTTAATTGAATTTTAGAACTTAAAACTATCTTGATTTTAAAATTTTGATGAAAAATAAGTGCGGATATGCAATAATTTGAATTACAGATTGACAGACTAATTTTTATGATTGAGTAGTTGGGAAACTAATGAGCCTGCACTAAAATGTATTTGAAAATTATAAGGTGTAAATGCAGAGCAGCCACCCAATTAGTTGAGTGGCTGCTCTGCATTTATTGAATAATGAACACTATTCTAATACTTCGTTATCGTGCATTTCTTTCATAAATGTCACGAAATCGTTTTTCTTGTCTGAATCCATCCATTCCAGACTTTTGCGCGGATGTGCGTTTAAAGCGCCTGAAATAAGGTAGGGAATGTGGTATCCCCAGTCGATTTGACTTTGCATTGGGTGAACGTAGTCCTGTATAACCTGCAACAATGGTAGTAAGCGGTATTTGGGGTTTTTGAGGAATGCGATTAGTATTTCAATTGGGCAGTTTCCGGCTCCACGACCAAGTCCCATTAATGTAGCATCGAGCATGGTGCAACCTTCCATAATGGCGGTGTATGTGTTCGACATGGCCATTTGCATATTGTTGTGTGCATGAATACCAATTTCTTTTCCTGGCAATGCTGCCATATATTTGCGAACCAAATGTTGAATTGATTCCACGTACATGCTACCAAAGCTATCTACGGCATAAAATGTTTTTACGCGGGAAGCGGCAATGTCTTTCAACGCTTCGTCCAGCTCTAGTTCGCCAACGGTAGAAACGGCCATTAAATTGATACAAACCTCATAACCTTTGTCCATGCAGTGATGTGCCAATGCAATGGCTTTATCCACTTGGTGACAATAGCAAGCTACACGAATCATATCCAATAAACTATCTGCTGCCATTGGTATGTCGTCAAGCTCAATACGACCTATGTCGGCCATAGCTGATAATTTTAGATTGGTTTCGTTTTTGCCAACGATACGTTCCAAATCTTTTTGACCACAGAATTTCCATGGGCCGTAAACGCTGCGATCAAATGCCTTTTCGCTGCTTAAATAGCCTATTTCCATATAATCGACACCTGCTTCAACGCAAGCATTGTAAACGCCACGAACGAAATCGTCCGAGAATTGCCATTTATTCATCAAGCCACCGTCGCGCACGGTGCAATCCATTACTTTGATTTCTTGTTTGTACATTTCTTTAAGTCGACGGTCAACTGTCACCAGACAACAGTCTTTTTTTAGGTATGATTATAGTTGTTTCTTAGTTTTAAATATTATCTTTTGTTCAGGAGTTCTAATTCTTTCCCGATATTGTGATCTACTAAAAAGCGATAGATTTGCTCAAAAGCATTTCTGTCTAAGCCATGTTCTTCGGCCCACTCACCACGAGCTTTAATGACGTGGTTTTTACGCTCTTCAGCTACAACACTTTCTACATCGGTTTTGAATTTTACAATTTCACTGACATACTGAAATCGTTGCCCAAAAAGAGCAATAATTTCTTTATCAATGAGATCGATTTGATGGCGAATTTCTTCTTTACTAGTGCATTCGGAAGGAGATTTTGCTAAGTTCACGTTGTAGAAAATTAAATTTGATTTGAAACTGCACAAAAGTAATGGTTTTTCGTTTCATTTTCAAACAAAAGTAAATCTTTTTGTTTTAAATGATAAGTTTTTGAATAATTATGTGGAAATGCGATTGAACAACGTTTAAAATAGAAAGAACCGAATATTTCTATCCGGTTCTTTTCATTGATTATGAGTGCTGAAAACTTATTTCTGGAATGATTTTATATCTTTATGAAATTGCAATCCTTCGGTGGTGGCATTTACATATTTTTTGCGAATAACAAAATCACCAAACCGTTCGCTGCTGTTTCTGTTTGTTGCATAATCGGCTAAAATAGGTCGTAATGCAGCCAGTATTTCTTCTTCCGAAAGTAGTTCTGCATACAGCTTGTTTAGTCGGTCTCCGGTAAATCCGGCACCCAGATAAAGGTTGTATTTGCCGGGTGACTTGCCCACCAATCCAATTTCGCCCAGGTATGGACGGGCGCAACCGTTGGGACAGCCAGTCATACGGAGTATAATATCATCTTCCAGTATGTTCAGTGTTTTTATTTCGGTTTCAATTTTATCCACAAGCGATGGTAAATAACGTTCTGCTTCGGCAAATGCCATTCCACAAAGCGGCAGAGCCACGCAAGCTAAACTATTGCGACGTATACCACCGAAATGTTTGTTGAGTTTCCACTTCTCAAGCAATTTTTCAATTTCCTTTTTGTCGGCTTCTTCTACGTCTGCAATCACCACATTTTGGTTCCCGGTAAGAATGAAATTTCCTTTGTGGTTTTTTGCTATTTCCTGTAAAGCTGTTTTGAGCTGTAGTTTATCGTCATTTTTTACTTTTCCACCTTCCACATACAAGGTAAAATACCACTTTCCATTAAAGCCTTTTTCCCAACCGTATTTATCGCCATTACTGTCGAAATGGAAAGGTTTGGCGGCTTCCAGTTTGTCGCCTAAAGCTGTTCTGATCGCATCTTTAAATACATTTAGCCCCAGACGATCGATAGTGTATTTCAAGCGTGCATTTTTACGATCGGACCGATTTCCGTTATCGCGTTGCCAAATAATAATTGCTTTGGCTGCTTCTACTACGTGTTCCGGTTTTACAAAACCAATCAAATCGCCTAAACGTGGATAGGTAGTTTCAATACCGAATGTCATTCCCATACCGCCACCGGCAAGGATATTATAACCAATTAGTTTGCCTTTTTCGGCAATGGCAATAAGTCCAAGGTCGTTGGCATACACATCCACATCGTTGCGAGGCGGAATAGCAATGGCAATTTTGAATTTACGTGGTAAGTATGTTTTGCCATAAAGTGGTTCGAAATCTTCTTTTTTCTCATCGCCGGCCACTAATTCGTCGTCGACCCATATTTCGTGGTAGGCGGTAGTTTGTGGCGATAAGTCGGTATGCAATAGGCGTGCATCATTGAAAACCTGTTGGTGAATTTCACTCTCCCACGGATTGGCCGAAGTCATTACGTTGCGGTTTACATCACCGCATGCAGCCAATGTATCAAGCAATGTTTTGTTAATGCCATTGATGGTGGCACGGAGTTTCCGTTTTACAACTCCATGCAATTCAAATGCTTGTCGGGTGGTAAGCTTGATCGTCGGATTACCGTAGGTGTCAGCCAATTTATCTATGTCGAGCCATTGTTTGGCTGTGGCAACTCCGCCTGGAACACGTACACGAATTAGAAAACTGTAAAGTGGTTCCAGTTTTTGCTTGCGACGTTCTTCATCCAAGTCGCGATCTTGTTGTTGGTACGAGCCATGAAGCTTCATTAATTGCTGATTGTCTTCGCTAACCCCGGCTGTAATTGGATTCGCCAAATCTTCGACAATATTTCCTCGTAAGTAGTTACTTTCTATTTTGATCCGTTCTACTTCGGATAATTTTATTTCACTCATATATAGGTTTTAATTCGTAATTTTTGATTCGTAACTCGTAAATATGGATTATGTATTTAATAAACATCTGTTTGATAACGACGTTGATGTTGCAGGCTCAATACATAGGCTTCTGAAGCTTCTTTGCTTAGTTCACCATGCGTTTGAATGGCCTCAAGTAAAGCATTGTGAACGTCGTGCGCCATCTTTTTCATATCGCCGCAAACGTAAAAATGAGCACCGTCTTCCAGCCAATCGAAAAGCAATTTTCCTTGTTCACGAATGCGGTCTTGTACGTAAACCTTTTCGTCAGAGTCGCGTGAGAATGCCACATCCAAGCGAGTCAGCGCACCTTCGCGCAATTGACGCTGCCATTCCAATTGGTACAGAAATTCACTTTCTGAATGACGATTGCCAAAAATCAACCAATTTTTGCCCCGTTTCTCACTCATTTCGCGCTGTTGAACAAAGGCACGATATGGTGCCACTCCAGTACCGGCTCCTACCATTATTATAGGTGTTTCAGGATTTTCAGGTAACCGAAAATTATTGTTTTTCTCAATAAATACCGGAGCACTTTCGTTTTCATCGGTTCTGTCCGATAAAAATACGGAGCAAAGTCCTGTTTTTTTACGATCACCATTTTTGTATTTTACTACACCAACTGTTAAGTGAACTTCGTCGGGGTAAGCTAGCGAACTGGACGAAATGGAATATAGGCGTGGTTGAATTGGTCGTAACAATGAAATAAACTGCTCGGCCGATAATTTCTCAGGGAACTGAGTAAATAAATCTACTAAATCTTTACCATGAATAAATTCTTTCACGGTATCGTGCGAAGTAAGGATCTTTTTTATTTCTTCATTGTTAGTTAGTTTTGCATAACGATTCAATACGTCGGGCGTAATTTGCGTCAGTTCGTAGTTTTTGAAAAGTGTATCACTTAATGTTATCGTATTATTTTCCCATTTTACGTTTTCAGTTGGTGATAAATTTACAGTTTGAAGTAATTGTTCCACCAATTCAGGTGGATTGGTAGCATAAACTCCCAGCGAATCTCCCGGTTCGTATGTCAATCCTGAATTTTCGAGAGACATTTCTACGTGTAGTGTTTGTCTGTTGCTATCGCGTCCGTGTAGAAAGGTTTTTTCTAATACCTGGGCCTGAAAAGGATGGTGTTTCCCAAATTCGTTTGCTGATTCAGATTCTTCAACTTCCGTTTTTGTTTCAATTAAGTTATCAACGCTTTTCTTGTTGCTCAAAGCAACCAAACTATCAGTAATCCATTGCAGAGCTTGTCCTCGAAAATTTACATCGCAATCAACACGAGATAATACTCGCTTAGCGCCTAATTCCTCTAATCGACTATCAAACTCAACCCCTGTCTGGCAAAATTTAAGATATGAACTATCTCCCAATGCCAATACTGAGAAGTTTAAGCCTTCCAATCGTGGAGCACGTTTGCTATGCAAAAACTCATGGAACGTTTTAGCTTGAAACGGTGGTTCACCTTCGCCATGTGTGCTTACAATTACTAAAAGATTCGTTTCATTTTTCAGGTCATTGTTTTTATAAGTTTCCATACTTTTAAGTTTGGCATCGAAACCCAGCGCAATTGCATTTTTAAGTGCTTGTTTGGCAACTCCTTCACCGTTTCCGGTTCGTGAACCATATAAAATGGTCAGCGATTTTCCTTTTTCTGCAGGTTTAGATATGATTGGAGCGTTTAACGTAAACGATTTTGTCGGCTTTTCTGTAGTTGAATCAACAATTGCTCCCTGAACTAAAAGTCCGGTGAAATAACCCGAAATCCAATTGATTTGCTCGGGTGTAAGTGATCTCGATAGTTCGGTGAGTAGTTTTAACTGTTCGTCCGATAATGGAAGGAGGTTATTTTTATTCATTCTAAATTTGTAATTATTGTTGATTGCAAAAGTACTTGAACACCTATCCTCATGAAATACCATTATTGATGTAAATTATATACCATAAATAGGGTATAAGAAATGACTAATCAAAGGGATTTCAGTACTACCGAGAATTTCGGACTTTTGCAGTAGGAAATTGAAATTGATACAATAATAAAAAGAAACCTGTATATACGCATAATAATGACAAAAGCTGACTTGCAATTTTTACCTATTTCGCTGAATGTTACCGGAAAAAAAATTTTGGTGGTGGGCGGCGGAAAAATAGCCACACATAAAGCTACTATAATGAAGCGTTTTGTGGATAATGTAACGGTTGTGGCTCCTGAAATCACGCCGGAAATTGAAGCGTTAGGTTATACCTTGATTCGAAAAGAATACGAGGCTTCCGATTTGGATGGTTTCTTTTTAGTATATGTTGTGACTGATAATCATGATATTAACAAACAAATAAAACTGGATGCCGAAGAACGTGGAATTTTGACCAGTGTGTGTGATGCACCATTATTGTGTGATTTTGTTTCGCCGGCCATTCATAAAGAAGGTCATATAACTGTTTCGGTGGGTTCAAATGCTCAAAACGTATATCAGTCGGTTGATATTCGGAATCAAATTAAAGAATTATTCGAAAATGGTACAATACAAATCCGTCAACTTTAAACAATTTAGTTTAAGTGAACGCGAAGCATTTCTGCAGTCGCTCAGGGCGTCCGATGCAGAGCCTCAGGTGTTTTTGCAAACCTGTAGCCGGGTTGAGCAATATACGGGGAGTGGCGCTGTGACTGAGGATGTGGCGCGCTATCTTTTTCGACTGGTGTCAGGTTTAGAGTCTTCGTTTGTTGGTGAAACTGCTATTCAGGGACAAGTGAAAAAAGCCTATCAGGATGCTGCAGCTCGTTTTCAATTGTCGGGTTCGTTACATAAGTTGTTTCAAACGGCTTTGCGGGTTGGAAAGCGGGTTCGTACAGAATCGGGCATTTCGCAAGGCGCTATGTCACACAGTCAGGCCACCATTGAGATTTTACAGAAGGAAAATGTGGATTTAAGTACATCAATGATAACCATTATTGGTGCCAATAAACTGAACGAAGATATAATTCGTTTCTTGCAATCGAAAGGTGCTTATTCTTTGTTCTTGAGTAACAGAAGTTACGATAGGGCAGAGGAGTTGGCCGTTAAATATGATTGTAGTTCGTTTCGGTTGGACGATAAACGCGAATTTATTTCGTTTAGCGATGTGCTGATTTCTGCCACATCGGCTCCGCACTTAATCATAAAACCGGAACATATTTTGCCCGAAAAAAAATTGTTGATTCTGGATCTCGCCTTTCCGCGTGATGTGGATGAAAGCATTGGCCTTTTGCCCAATGTAACGCTTTACAATTTGGAAGATATTAAAGATCAGGTTAATGAAAATAGGGATGCACGCAACCAGAAAATTGAATTGGCGATGCAGATTATAAATGAAGAAGTAGAGAGGTTTTGTAGTAAAATAGGGAGCTCGCAAGTAGCGCATACCGCAATTGAGGTATGAAATTACCATGATTGTGCGATTGTGGTATAGGTAAAAAAGTAGGAATTTTGCATTGTACAATAGATGAAGAATAAACTTCATGAAAATTGACTTTGTGACTAATTACTTTTATTGAAAACGTATGACAAACTATTTTATAATTCCTGGTTATGGAGGTTCCGGATCGGATCATTGGCAAACCTATTTTGAAGAAACTCAAACGAATTTTCAACGCATTGAACAACGAGATTGGGACAACCCGAATATTGTTGAATGGGCAGAAACCGTTGATAAAGCCATTGCAGGATACGATCCTGAATCGGTGGTGTTGGTTGCACATAGTTTAGGTTGCCTCACTGTGGTGGAATGGGCAAAACACTACAATCGTAAAATAAAAGCCGCTTTACTCGTTGCACCTCCAGATACGGATATAATTAATGAAAAAGTTGAAAGAGACTTGTTTAAAGAGTCGCCAACGTATAAAATAGCATTTCCAACTACGCTTGTGGCCAGTACAAACGATCCATGGGCAACTATAGAAAAGGCTCAGTTTTATGCCGAGAAATGGGGAAGTCAGTTTATCAATATTGGTGAAGCAGGACACATTAATAATCTTTCGGGCTTTGGAAAATGGGATGAAGGGTTGGAAATTTTGAAAAAGTTGGGTTGATTGAGATTAATAATAAGAAGAGATGAAACGAATATGACAAAATTGAATCAATTTTGTTTTGTGAGTTCCATACGTCCATTATAAAAAAGAATTATTATCGTATGAAAGTTATCAGCAGAAATAGTAAATTGGCTTTGGTTCAGGTGGATGAGTGTTTTGCACTTTATCCGCAACTTGCTTATGAACTGGTTTCTGTTGTTTCGTTTGGTGATAAAAGGAAAGATATTTCGTTATTGGAAAATCCACCTGCTGATATATTTACACGTGAACTTGATGAAGCCATTTTGAGTGGAACTGCCGATGTGGCGGTGCATTCGGCTAAAGACTTACCTTATCCGTTGCCTCAGGGGCTTGAAGTTATTGCCTTGCTTAAAGAGTTTGATCAGACTGACTCGCTGGTAAGCAAAACCAATCAACTATTATCAGAATTACCTACCGGTTCAAGAGTTGGAACCAGTTCGCCTACACGTAAAAAGGAACTTCTGGCACTACGTCCCGACTTGCAAATTGTGAGTATTCGTGGTACTATTGAAGAGCGAATAGCGCTGGTTGATAATGGACAGATTGATGCGTTGATAGTAGCCACCTGTGCACTTTACCGACTGAAACTTTCGCATAGAATTGCACAAGTATTGCCTTTTGAAACACATCCCCTTCAAGGTTTGTTGGCGGTTGTGGCAGCTTTGGAGCGTACTGATTTAAAAGCAGATTTCAAGGTTCATGATATCCGTAAAACCTATGGGAAAGTTACTTTAGTAGGTTTTGGCCCCGGTTCGCCCGATTTGCTAACGGTTGGTGGCGAAAAAGCCCTTGCTAAAGCAGATACTATTTTTTATGATGATTTACTGGATAAAGATTTTCTACAAAAATACAGTGCCAAGCTTGTTTATGTGGGTAAACGAAAAGGAAAACATAGCTCCGAACAAGCCGAAATAAACCGATTGTTACTTGATGAGGCGAAAACAGGACGTAATGTAGTACGTCTTAAAGGTGGAGATCCAATGATTTTTGCACATGGTGGAGAAGAAATTGAGTTTTTGAAAAGTAATTTTATTGAAGTGAGTGTTATTCCGGGCATTACAACTGCTTTGGCGTTGGCATCACTAACACAAGTACCGTTGACCCATCGGGGTATTGCTTCGTCGGTGGCTTTTGTGTCTGGACAAGCTGCGGAGATAAAACTTCCAAATACTGACACGGTAGTTTGTTACATGGCGGGTTATAATATCCCGCTGATTGCAACAAAAGCGATTGCTGAAGGTAGAAATCCTGAAACTCCGGTTTTGTTAGTTTCAAAGGTTTCAAGCCCTGAGCAACAGGAGTTTTTCTATACATTGGAAACTTTGAGTCGGGAGACCAAACCATTTCCAACGCCTATTATCAGTATTATTGGCGATGTGGTTGGGTTAAGATATCATTCGGAGCAAGAGCTGATTAAACCAATATATCTGGTAACCGGTACACAAAAAGAACATTACGATCAGATTGGAACGGTGATCCATCAACCATTAATTAAAATAGAGGCAATTTCTCCAAATCCGGAATTGGAACTGGAAATAAATCGCTTAAATACATACGATTGGTTGTTTTTTACAAGCAGATATACCGTGAATTTCTTTTTTGAAGCGCTTGAAAAAGCAGGAAAAGATGCACGTCATTTAGGCGGATTGAAAATAGCTTCGGTAGGTCGCATTACTTCGCAGGAGCTAAAACTACACGGTATTATTCCTGAAATTCAGGCAACGGAGGAATCGTCGGTTGGATTGTTGAAACAAATTGAAGCCGCTGGTTATCCGGTGGCAAAAGTATTTATTCCACGTTCGGATATTGGATTACCTGTTTTACCCGAAGGGCTCAAAAAACTTGGTTGGGAAGTTAGTACAGTGAGTGTTTATCACAATACTTATCCAGAAAACCTGAAACCGCTGGATTTGACAACTATACCAAACATTGTGTTTTCGTCGCCTTCTTGCGTAACTAATTTTTTAAGGTTGTACGGCAGTTTTCCGGAAGGTAAAAATTATATTTTCAGGGGAAAAGAGACAGAGAAAAGATTTAAAGAGAAACCCCTAACCCCTAAGAGGGAATAAGATAGATAAAAATGAGTAGAATTGATAACATAGTAAATGAAAGTAACTCGGTTCCCCTTCAGGGGCTAGAGGCTAGGGCGCATTCTTTCTACCGTTCCAGACAATATAGACTCGATGCCGCTACGCGTGACCTATATGCAGATGTAAAAGTGAGTGCGGAGAATTTTATTTATCCATATTTTGTGGTTGAAGGTCAGCATCAGATACAGCCTATTCATAGTCTGAAAGGTATTTCCCGCTTCTCTATTGACCAATTATTGATTGATTTAGAAGAAACAATTGCATTGGGAATTGATAAAATATTGCTTTTTGGAGTAATTGACGATGAGTTGAAAGATGAAGTTGGTTCGGCCGGCTATGCTCCTGATTCATTGGTGTGCAGAGCGGTAAGAGCTGTAAAAGCACAATTTCCACAGGTGATTGTTTTTACCGATGTTTGTTTGTGTGAATATACTTCGCATGGACATTGCGGATTGCTTCAGGGACAAACTATCGATAATGACAGCACCTTGCCGTTATTGGCCAAAATAGCACTGGTACATGCGCAGGCGGGTGCCGATTTTGTGGCTCCATCGGCTATGATGGACGGACAAATTCAGGCTTTGAAAGAAATTTTGTCGGCCAATCATCTTGACACAAAGGTGTTGGCGTATTCGGCTAAGTATTCGTCAAATTTTTACGGTCCATTTCGTGATGCGGCAGGTTCTGCTCCCAGCTTTGGCGACCGTAAATCTTATCAGATGGATTACCGCACCAAGCATCAGGGATTAGAGGAAATTGCTGCCGATATTGAAGAAGGTGCTGATTGGGTAATGGTAAAACCCGCACAGGCCTATCTGGATATTATTCAGCGTGCAAGTGTGGCTTATCCCACAGTTCCATTGGCTGCGTATCAGGTTTCAGGTGAATATGCCCTGCTAAAAAATGGTGCTGAAGCTGGATTGATTAACGAGGAACAAGGATTTTTAGAATCGCTTACGGCCATAAAACGCGCCGGAGCAAATTATATAATTACCTATTATGCAAAGGACTTTGTCAGAAAAGGCTTATAACGAAGCTGTAAAATACATTCCCGGCGGTGTAAACAGTCCGGTGCGTGCTTTGCGTAGTGTGGGTGCAGCTCCGCTTTTTGTTCAGCATGCCGATAAGGATAACTTTACCGATGTTGACGGCAATAATTTCATTGATTTTTGTTTGTCGTGGGGTGTTTTTATTCTTGGACACGGAAATGAGAGCGTGAAAGCTGCTGCTATTACTGCCATTTCGCATGGAAGTAGTTATGGAATTCCAACTTTGGTAGAAACCGAATTAGCAAAATTTGTAGTGAACTCAGTGCCTTCTATTGAAAAAGTCCGGTTTGTAAGTTCAGGAACTGAAGCTGTGATGAGTGTTATAAGGTTGGCACGTGGTTATACCGGTCGTAAGTTAATAGTGAAGTTTGATGGTTGTTATCACGGCCATAGCGATTCATTATTGGTGGCTGCCGGTTCTGGTGTGGCGCAACTCAAGCAATCTTCGTCGGCAGGAGTGCCGGAAGAGTTTACAGAACTAACAATTAGTTTGCCATTTAATGACTTGGATGCTGTAGTAACTCTGTTTTCGGAATGTGGTGAATCAATTGCTGCAGTAATTTTAGAACCATTTCCAGCCAATATGGGTGTAGTGCTTCCACAGCCTGGTTTTCTGGAAGGTTTAAGAGAACTTACGTCGAAACATGGAGCGTTGCTGATTTTTGATGAAGTAATTTCTGGTTTTCGACTAGCATTAGGTGGAGCTCAGGAGCGTGTAGGCATTATACCCGATTTAACGACGATAGGAAAAATTGTTGGAGGTGGATTTCCGGCTGCAGCATTTGGAGGTAAAAGTGAGATTATGGATCAGCTGGCTCCCAATGGGCCGGTGTACCAGGCGGGTACTTTGTCGGGTAATCCGGTGGCTATGTCGGCCGGTTTGCAAACATTGCAATTGCTTTCCCAACCGGGTTTTTATGAAAGTATTGAACAGCGAACAACGCTTTTTGTATCAAAACTTCGTCAGATAACTCAAAATAAAGGAATTGTTATTCAGCAAATTGGATCTATGTTTACTCTTTTCTTTGCTGAAAACGAATTGAAAAATTATGAAGATGTAAAACAAAGCAATACAACTCGTTTTGCTGAATTTTATCAGAAATTGTTGGCGCAGGGAGTTTATTTTTCGCCATCGCCTTTTGAAGCTAATTTTTTGTCGGTAACTCATACCGATGCCCATTTAGAACAAACATTGAAAGCTGTTGAATCTGTTATAAACAGCTTATAATTAAACGATAAAAAATAAAACAATACTATAAATATGAGCGATTACAAACTAACACATTTAAAAGAACTCGAATCGGAATCTATCTTCATTCTGCGCGAAGTAGCTGCGCAATTTGAGAAGCCTGTACTCCTTTTTTCGGGAGGAAAAGATTCCATTGTAATGGCATATCTGGCCTACAAAGCATTTTATCCGGCGGCTATTCCGTTCCCGTTTGTTCACATCGATACGGGACATAATTTCGAAGAAACCATAACGTATCGCGACGATCTGGTGAAACTTCTCGGAGCAAATCTAATAGTAGGCTCGGTGGAAGAATCCATTGCACAAGGACGTGCGGTAGAAGAAAAAGGGTTCAATGCCAGTCGTAATAAGCTGCAAACTGTGACTTTGCTCGATACATTGGAGAAACATAAATTCGATGCAGCTTTGGGTGGTGCTCGTCGTGACGAAGAAAAAGCACGTGCCAAAGAACGTTTCTTCTCGCACCGTGACGAATTCGGACAATGGGATCCAAAAAATCAACGTCCGGAACTGTGGAATATTTTCAACGGAAAGAAACAATTGGGCGAGCATTTCCGTGTTTTCCCTATCAGTAACTGGACCGAAATGGATGTTTGGCAATATATTTTGCAGGAAAATATTCCATTACCGTCGCTTTATTATACTCACGAACGTGAAGTGTTCGAGCGCGATGGAATTATCTACGCCGCCTTACCCGAAATGCCTCGTCGTGAGTCAGAACCTATCGAAGTAAAACGTGTTCGCTGTCGTACCATTGGCGATATAACCTGTACTGGTTTGACGCTTTCGACAGCCGAATCGCTCGAAGATATCATTGGCGAAATTGCCAGTTCACGCATTACCGAACGTGGCGGTAGGTCGGACGATAAACGCTCCGAAGCAGCCATGGAAGATAGAAAGAAAGCGGGATATTTCTGATCAATTCATAATTGATAATTTACAATTCACAATTGAACAAAAAACAAGATTATGTCAACACAAACAAAAGATACAACAGGATATTTAGATATGGAACTTTTGCGGTTTAGCACCGCAGGAAGCGTGGATGATGGGAAAAGCACGCTTATTGGGCGATTACTGTATGATAGCAAATCCATTTTCGAGGACCAATTACAAGCCGTAAAGGATGCCAGCAAACGCCTTGGCGGAGGCGATGAAGTGAATTTGGCCTTGCTTACCGACGGACTTCGTGCCGAGCGAGAACAGGGAATTACCATCGATGTGGCTTATCGTTATTTTGCTACACCCAAACGTAAGTTTATTATTGCCGACACCCCGGGGCACATTGAATATACCCGTAACATGGTTACCGGTGCTTCTACTGCCGATGTGGCTATCATTCTGATTGATGCAAGAAACGGGATTATTGAGCAAAGCAAGCGTCACTCGTATATTGCTTCATTGCTCCAAATTCCGAATGTGGTAGTTGCCATTAACAAGATGGACTTGGTGGATTTCTCCGAAGATGTTTTCAATACAATTAAAAAAGAATACGAAGAAATTTCCAAAGTGTTGAAGTTGAAGAATGTCATCTTTATTCCCATTTCTGCACTGAATGGCGATAATGTGGTGGATGTCTCTACAAACACACCTTGGTACAAAGGCGAAACCTTGTTGCATTTGCTCGAAACATTGCCTGTGCGTGTCGATGAAACCAAACTACCAGCTCGTTTCCCAGTACAATATGTAATTCGTCCATACAGCGATGAGTTTCATGATTATCGCGGATATGCTGGTCGTATCTCGGGTGGTAGCTTTAAAGTGGGCGATGCAGTAACTGTTTTGCCATCGAAGACAGTTTCAAAAATCGTGGCAATCGACGAAGGTAATCAATCGCTCGAAGATGCATTTACTCCACAATCTGTTTCTATCCGTTTGGCTGATAATGTTGATATTAGTCGTGGCGATATTATTGTAAAATTGGATGAACATAAACCAACTGTTAGTGCCAATGTTTCGGTTATGGTTTGCTGGTTGAATCACCGACCATTGAATGTGGGTGGAAAATATATCATTCGCCATGCCACCGATGAAACACGTGTAATTATCAAAGATGTTCACTACAAGGTAAATATCAATACTTTGGAAAATATACTTGATGATAAAACCGTAAATGTAAATGATATTGCACACATTACTTTCAAAGCCATGAAACCGCTTAAGTACGATTCATATGAAGAAAATCGCATTACAGGTAGTTTAGTTCTTATTGACGAAAACACTTTCGAAACAGTTGGTGCAGGCATGATTGTGCATAATTTGGAAGACGAAACGTTTACGATTTAGGATGACCCCTAGCCCCTAAAGGGGAATAAGAAATATTAGTCCTGATAAGTTTAATAATATGACATGAAAGAAATAAATAAAGAGATACAAGACGAAACTAACTTAGTTCCCCTTCAGGGGATAGGGGTTCCTAACTCCCCTTTAGGGACTGAGGGTTCATTCGAAGGCAAATCGCCGGAAGAAATTCTGCGTTATTTCCTTACTGAATATAAAGGTAAAATAGCTTTGTCGTCGAGCCTGAGTATCGAAGATCAGGTGCTGACCGACCTTGTGGCAAAGATCGACAATGAAACACGCATTTTTACGCTGGACACCGGTCGGCTTTTCCCGGAAACGTATACGCTGATTGATAGTACCAACAAAAAGTACGGCATTGCCATTGAAGTGTTTTTCCCGAATCACCAAAAGGTGGAAGAAATGGTGAAAACGAATGGTATCAACCTGTTTTACGACAGTGTTGAACGTCGCAAACAATGTTGTCAGGTACGCAAACTTGAACCGCTTAAACGTGCTTTCGAAGGATTAGATGTGTGGATTTGCGGACTTCGTCAGGAGCAATCCATCACGCGTATGAACATCAAAGCGGTGGAGTGGGACGAGGCCAACGGCATTATCAAGATTAATCCGTTGGTAAAATGGCTCGAAACGGATGTATGGGATTATATTAAGACTAATAATGTGCCTTATAATGAATTGCACGACAAAGGTTTTCCAAGCATAGGTTGCCAGCCCTGTACGCGTGCCATTAAGCCCGGCGAGGATTTACGTGCCGGCCGTTGGTGGTGGGAAGAACCCGAACACAAAGAATGCGGGTTGCATAATCGTCCAACTAAGCGCTAAAAATAATGGTTAGTGTATTAGCATAGAATTATTTGTGCGTAAGAGATGATGAAATCTAAGAAGACATTCTTCTTAGATTTCATTTTTTTTTGTGTATACTTAGGTAATTGAAGTAAGATAGAAAGTGTATGATAAAATAAATAATTAGCTATAATTATTTATTTTTACCGAAAATATAGTTTTTTTTGATAGAATATAAAATAATTAGTAAATTTGTCAGACTTATATAACCCTAAAGTCTAGAAATCATTTTATTGAATGCCTAATATGAAAAAATACACATTGTTGTCAATCTTTCTGCTGACTTTTTTCTCTGCTCTAATTTTTGCGCAAGTTCAAAAATCCAACCTGCCTACTTTTTTTATTACGACCTTAAACAGCCAGCCTGTTGTCGATAAAGACAATTATCTGATGGGTAATATTGTGGTAAAAAGCAGTGATTCAACCGAGAATTTATCGATGGTAACTCAAATAAAAGGACGAGGCAATTCGACTTGGGGGCTGTCAAAAAAACCCTACAGAATCAAACTCAATTCCAAAACAAAGTTACTGAATTTGCCGGCAAAGGCAAAAAGTTGGGTGCTGCTTGCAAATTATGGTGATAAAACGTTGATGCGAAATGCTTTGGCATTAAAAATAAGTAGTTTGCTGGGTTTAGAATTTACTCCTTCTGCTCGTTTTGTAGATTTAGTACTTAATGGAACTTACTTGGGAAATTATTTGTTGACCGATCAAATGGAAGCTGGTCCTGGGCGTGTTAATATTGATATACAAGACTCTACTGTTATCAATGAACCTGATATTACGGGAGGATATTTTTTGGAACTTGATGGATTTGCTTCAGATCCAGATATCTGGTTTGCTTCTGGAAAAGGATTGAAAATGACTGTACATTCTCCAGATGTAATGAATAAAGCACAACTGGCTTATATTCAAAATTATATCAATGGTTTTGAAAACGCACTTTTTTCTACCAATTTCAAAGATCCGGTAAAAGGATATCGGGCTATTGTTGATACCACTTCGCTTATTAACTGGTATATTGGGTGTGAGTTGACCGGTAATTCAGATTCGTTTTGGAGTACTTATATCTACAAAAAACGGTCAGATGACAAATTGTATTTTGGACCGATGTGGGATTATGACATTGCTTTCAATAATGATAGCCGGTTAGGTGATGCAACGACTAAACTTATGAGAGAGAGTGCTTTTGATCCACGAACATGGATTAATCAATTATGGCTCGACGACTGGTTTCGGGAGGCAGTATGGAGAAGATGGCAAAAGTTGAACGGAGCTGATTTGCTAGGAACCTTAACGACTTTTATTGATCAAACGTCCACATTGTTGAATGTCTCACAACAATTAAATTTCCAAACGTGGAATGTACTTAACACAAAGGTTTATATGGAACAAAATCTTTTTACCACCTATAGTGCCGGGGTTGATTATTTGAAAACGTATATGGGTAGTAGAATCAACTTTCTTAATACCAGTTTTGCTTATACGGAGCCTCCAAAACCGTCGGAACCTTTTGTTGTCTCCAACAATTACTATATCATTTTAAATAAAGGAACAAACAATGCCATCGATATTAATCAAAGTTCTGTAGCTTCGAATGCTACTTTGGTTCTGTGGACACCCATTAAAGATGATAATAGCCAACTATGGCAAATCATTCAGGTGGGTGACGGATTGTACAATATTATAAATAAGAATTCCGGATTGGCAATGACTGGTAATGGATATTATAAAAACTTAATTCAAACACCAGTCAACAGCACCAATAATGCTCAAAAATGGAGTATTACGCCTGTACTTACCGGGAATATTTACGGTATTGTGAATCTAAAATCTGGTTATGCAATTGATAACAGTGGGGGCGGTTTTGCTAATGGAACCAGTGCAATTGAATATTCCAAAGATATAACCGGAAATGTAAATCAACAATGGTATTTTCAAAAAGTGGATGTCGTTTCCACGGGTTTGTCACAATCAGATTATTTACAGCAAAAAATTGAAATTTTTCCAAATCCGGCAACTGATAAAATAAAGATCAAATTTACAAATAAAGAGTCTCAGCCATCAACAATAACTATTCTTAGTATTACCGGAATAGCGAAATATCAGGCTCAAATCAATAATCTGAACTCGGGTAATGAAGGGATTGATATATCATTATCCGGTTTTGAACCAGGTGTTTATTTCGTATGTGTAATGAATAGTCAGGGAGAACAGGTGGTTCGAAAACTGATTGTTGCGCAACCATAAGCAGATATAACTAAATAAAAGGATGCTGATCATCAAATCAGCATCCTTTTATTTAGTTATATTCGAACAGATCGAATCCTATTTTAAGTGGAATTTATAGTAGTTCTATACTACGCTTTACAAAGTTGGCCAATGCCTCACCTTTCAGCATGTTGTTTGCCAACAGTGCCAGATCAATGAGTTGACGAACTTGTTTGTTGTCGCCTGCAAACGATTTTAATACCGCTTTTTTATTGTCGGTAAGTGCCGAAATTTGTTTTTCCAGTTCTTCGATCTGAGCTTTCTCTGTCGAAGGGATTTCTTCGTCTTTTTTGCCTTTGTGGTTGTCTTTCAAAGTTGCTTTTTTGCCTTCGGCCAATGCAATTTCGTCGGCATAAGGCGCAATAGCAGTACCACAAGCAGCTTCTTCTTCGGCCAATAGTTTTTCAATTACCGGATGCGCAGTGTTTACTACTAAATTGTAGCTGTCGGGCATTTCGCCGTAGAAACTCATCATGCCACCTTGCAGAGCCGACATTTCTTTCATACGACGCATAAACTCATTTTGAGTTACAAAAACAGGATTGGAAGTTGGAGCCAGTTGCTCAAATGTAACTATAAAGTTTATTTTATCCAATGCCGGAATTTGTGAATCAAAAACGGTAACAAGAGCATCGCGTTGAGCATCGGTAAGTGCCACTTTGGGAGCATCGTCTTTTTGGATGATTTTGTCAATCACGTCGCTATCAACACGTACAAAGCGAGTTTTCTCGAATTTTTGTTCCAACTGACTTACCACATGAACATCCAGTTGTCCGTCCATAATCAATACATCATAGCCTTTATCTTTAGCATGTTGAATGTAGCTGTATTGTTCGTCGGCATTGTTGGCATAAAGGTAAATAACGTCGCCGTTTTTATCTTTTTGGTTTTCGCCAACCAGGGTTTTATATTCGTCAAAGGTGAAGTATTTACCGTCAACATTTTTCAATAGCGCGAATTTTTCGCCACGTTCGTAGAATTTCTCATCGCTAAGCATCCCGTATTGAATGAAGAGTTTCAGGTTATCCCATTTTTCTTCAAATGCAGTGCGGTCGGCTTTAAAAATTTCAAGCAAGCGGTCAGCCACTTTTTTAGTAATATGGCTCGAAATCTTTTTTACATTACCATCACTCTGCAAGTAACTACGCGATACGTTCAACGGAATATCCGGCGAATCAATCACACCGTGAAGCAAGGTCAGGTATTCTGGAACAATGTTTTCTACATGGTCGGTAACATACACTTGATTACAATACAACTGAATTTTGTTGCGTTGCATATCGATGTTGTTTTTGACTTTCGGGAAGTAAAGAATACCGGTTAGGTTAAACGGATAGTCTACATTCAGGTGAATATGGAACAATGGATCTTCGGCCATTGGATTCAACTCGTGGTAGAAATTAGTATAGTCTTCTTCGGTTAAATCTGCCGGTTTGCGAGTCCATGCCGGATTAGTATTGTTGATAATATTATCGGCATCTGTTTCTTCATTTTTGCCGTCTTTCCATTCTTTTTTCTTGCCAAAAGCAATTTCTATCGGAAGGAATTTACAATATTTAGTCAGTAATTCCTGAATTTTTGATTCTTCAAGAAAGTCTTGGTTATCGTCGTCAATATGAAGTACAATGTCGGTTCCACGTTCCGCTTTGATGGTATCTTCCAGGTCATAAACCGGACTTCCGTCACATGCCCAGTGTTGAGCCGTTTTGTCTTCTTTGTACGATTGCGTAAAGATTTCCACTTGTTTAGAAACCATAAACGATGAGTAAAAACCAAGTCCGAAATGCCCGATAATGGCTTGTGCATCGTTCTTGTATTTCTCCAAAAATTCTTCAGCTCCCGAGAATGCAATTTGATTAATATATTTGTCAATCTCCTCGGCTGTCATTCCAATTCCGCGATCGGAAATAGTCAATGTACCTTTGCTTTTATCCACAGCCACACGCACGGTGATGTCGCCCAGTTCGCCATTGTATTCGCCAACTGCTGCCAATGTTTTCAGCTTTTGGGTGGCGTCAACTGCATTCGACACTAATTCACGTAAAAAAATCTCGTGATCACTGTACAAAAATTTCTTGATAACGGGGAAAATATTATCGCTCGTAACCCCGATGTTTCCTTTTGCCATTGTTTATATGTTTAATAGATTAGTTTATTGTATACGGTCCACTTGTATTCAAAAAAAATGCCAGTAGAGGAATGGTGACAGAATGACAGAGAAATGCTCCCGATAGCTAACGGGAGCACAATGGATAATTCAGAATGTGGCGAAATTGACATAGTTTATTCTTTCTAACACTCGGCAACGTTACAAAAATAACTCGCAAAATTGAATGTGCATAACCCTCAATGAAGTTGGGGGATGTGAGTATGTGATGATGTCAACCCGGAGGGTTGAATTAAAACTGCCGTATTTCAGCTTGCACTTGGCAGCGTTTCGTAGAAGTGCATTCAATGTATGAAAACAAACCCGGCCGAACTAAGTTGGAGTTCAGCCGGGTTATTTATTGTAGCCAGCATCTTAAGCATCAACTGACTTGATTACTTCTCTTATTTTACGACCGTAAAACTCAATGGAAGTGGCTCGCTATTGCCAAAAGCAGCCAGTAGCCTTACTTCGGTGAGTGTGAAGTTACCAGAGATGCTACAATTTCCGGAATCGATGCTCGAATTCACCCGGGGTGCACACAGAATAGTATTGTCTAAAACAATGGCTATCGAATTTCCGATGTTTTGTTTAGTAATATCAGCCCACCGTTTTATAGCTTTCCCTTTAAAACTGAAGTCTACAGAGTTTATTTTGCGTGCCTTGTCTTGTTTTACCTGAACATTCTCAATGTCGGCACCTGTCAGGACTAATACGTTTCCTTTTTCCAGTTTCAGTGCGTACAAACAAATGCTTGTACTGTCGGTTTCGCGACTCCATGCAAATTTATAACTTTTGTTTTGTCCCAAACGCTTCAGGTAATCGTTTATTTTTAACTTCTCAGTCACAGCCCAGCACCCTATTTTGGGTTCAAGATTGGTTGTGTTCGATTTGCCAAGTATTGAACATAGTTTTTTGTTGTTCTTTATTAATCCAAAAAACTCGGTACGTTCGTAAATAGTATAAAAGTTGATTTTACCTTCTTGTGTTATCAGGCTTTCAACCGTTTTTATATCCATACTGTCGGGGATACTAACCTGAATGCTGTTTTTTTTGGCCTGAATAGCCACTTCCACTGTTTCGGTACTGAACTGATGCAGGCGTGCCGAAATAATACTGGCTGCTTGCAACAGCTTATCTGCCGACGGATTAGGATTCACCGTTTGAATTGTGATTGTTTTTGTTGCGTTTGTATTGCAAGTAAAACCTACTACCATCATACATGCCAGTACAATAGCTATTATTGAATTTTTTGTTGTTTTCATTTTTGTAAAATTTAATAATTAGATACAGCCCACTTCTGTTACTAAAGTGGGAAAATTGATAAAATAATTTGTTTTGAATCTAACTTAAAGCGGGTGGGTCTTGCGCAGCTATAGGGAATAGATGATAATAAAACCTGATGGTGAATAGAGGTTTTTGAAGTTTTGTTTTTTGTTGCAGAACAATAAAACGGTGACTGAATGTTTTATTATCAGCCATTACTTTATAGCTATCGTTGTAAAGTGATATGCCCGAATTGTCAACAACCGTTGGCTGTGAATTTTGAATCGTTGGCAATACAAAGAGATGAGTTATAACAGCATGGGCAGAATTTGGTTGTAGTTCGGCTAAAGTTTCATAACGTGATGAGAAATTGGCCTGCTCTTTCTGCTTGTTGGTAAAACTGGCTACAACGAGAAAAAGAAGAGCCACAAATATGATTCTTCCTGAACTAGTCAGTATTTCTTGTCTTTTATCCAACATTTTTTCTAACTCAATAATAATGTCTTAAAATTTCTGTCCAAAGATAAAGGTTTTTTTAATAATACCTGTTATTTGTACAACATTTATTTTTCTGTTGTTTTCAGTTCGGCAACTCGTCTCAATTGAATTGATATTTTATAGAAATTTACATTTATTTTCATATCCACACAATTTTTTTTAAGTAGATAAGTTTTAGTTAATAGCAGCTGCTGAATTCGAAATACAATTTCTTATCTTTTAAACGTAAAAGCCATGAAACGAATCCAGTGTATTATTTCCTTCTCTCAATTTGTTGTTCTGTTTTTATTGGTAGCCAGCTGTTGTACGGGTACAGCCAGTGCCAAAGTTCCTGTAACTGTTTCTGCTTCCGAGTCATCGGGAGAGAAAACGCTTTCGCCCTATTTTGTTGTGATAAGCCGGAATCCCGAAACCGACCGTCTTCCGCTTAAGTCAACCACAGCGGACGTGAACATTGTGGGTGTAATAGCCGATGTGACAATCAAGCAAACCTATGTGAATTCGGGTAAAAATACGCTCGAAGCCATTTACACTTTCCCGCTTTCGACCAAAGCTGCCGTGTATGCCATGCAAATGACTATCGGCACCCGGGTTATCACAGCTAAAATAAGCGAAAAAGAGAAAGCGCGCAAAGACTACGACAGAGCCAAAACGGCCGGTAAGCGTGTGTCGTTGTTGGAGCAAAACCGCCCGAACGTATTTACAATGAAGGTGGCAAACATAGCCGTTCACGATACCATTGCCGTGGAAATAAAATACACCGAATTGCTGGTGCCCGAAAATGGCGTGTACTCGTTTGTATATCCTACGGTGGTTGGTCCGCGCTATTCAAATC
>Ga0302213_1000409_pt1 | contig 24571 bp, 22 predicted proteins | sample II_Fen_N1_2_FD_194583 | JGI IMG/M metagenome (GOLD analysis project Ga0302213, IMG submission 194583) | Peat permafrost microbial communities from Stordalen Mire near Abisko, Sweden - II_Fen_N1_1 | ecosystem: Environmental > Terrestrial > Soil > Wetlands > Permafrost | place: Sweden: Abisko...
TCAAGTAGATAGTAGGTAGTAAGTAGTAAGTAGTAATTAGTAAGTAGTAGGTAGTAAGTAGTAGATAGTTGGTAATCAGGAGTTAAATGCGTATTACGGCAAAAATTTAAAGATCCCCTAATTTATATTTACAACCAAACTCAATTCTCACATTACCAACTGTCATAATCCAACAACCTACTAATAACTATTTTCTACCTAAGCCGACTATCTACTACCAACTATGAACTACCGACTAACTTTCAACTTGTAAGTAAAACTCTTTTTTAATCGGGTTAATTTCACTAATTTTGCAACTTTAATGTTGTAATATCACGAATCTATTAATATACTGGTTAAATAGTTGATTGAGTTATAAAGTTGAATAAGTCGAATAAGAAATTGAATTGAAAGTTTGTTATCTCGATAAATAAACTAAATCAACCAATAAACTCAATAAACTCAATAAACTCAATCAACCAATCAACTAATCAACTAATTAACTAAATAAACTAAATCAACCAATCAACCTAAATATGCCACACACCTCGCTCAGAGGGCAGGCAATGCCCGAATCGCCCATACGTAAACTGGTTCCTTTGTCTGATAAAGCAAAAGCACGCGGAATCAAAGTGTATCATCTCAATATTGGACAACCCGATTTGAAAACACCTCAGGTAGCGTTGGATGCGATACGCAATATCGATCGTACCGTCCTGGAATACAGCCCCAGTGATGGAATAAGAAGCCTGAGAACGAAACTGGCAGCTTATTATCATACCTTCAACATTGATGTTACTGAAGATGACATTATCGTTACAACCGGTGGCTCTGAAGCAGTAAATTTTGCCTTTATGAGTTGTCTTGATCCGGGTGATGAGATTATTGTTCCGGAACCTGCCTACGCAAACTATACCGCTTTTGCTATTGCTGCAGGTGCCGTGGTACGTCCGGTAGTATCTTCTATCGAAGAAGGATTTGCCCTGCCTTCCGTTGAGAAGTTTGAGGAACTGATTACTTCTAAGACAAAGGGTATTCTCATCTGCAATCCAAACAATCCGACCGGCTATCTGTATACCCGTTCGGAGATGAATAAGATCCGTGATCTGGTAAAGAAGTATGACCTGTATCTTTTTTCCGATGAAGTATATCGTGAGTTCTGCTATACCGGCGCACCCTATATCTCTGCTTTCCATTTAGATGGTATTGAAGAAAATGTGGTATTGATAGATTCTGTATCAAAACGTTACAGTATGACCGGAGTGCGTATTGGGGCATTGGTAACCAAGAACAAGGAAGTCCGCAAGAACGTTATCAAGTTCTGTCAGGCACGTCTGAGTCCACCATTGTTAGGCCAGATTGCTTCTGAAGCTGCTATGAGTACTTCTCCGGAATATATGCTCGAAATGTATAACGAATATGTAGAACGTCGTAAATTTCTGATCGATGGACTGAACCGTATACCGGGTGTTTATTCCCCTATCCCTATGGGTGCATTTTATACAGTTGCCCGTTTGCCGGTGGATGATGCCGATAAATTCTGTGCCTGGTTGCTTACTGACTTTGAATACGAGGGCCATACCATTATGATGGCTCCTGCTTCAGGATTCTATACAGTGGATGGACTTGGTAAAGATGAAGTCCGCATAGCCTATGTGCTCGACAAAAATGATTTGAAACATGCATTGATCATTCTGGGCAAGGCATTGGAACTGTATCCGGGTAAAACCATCTAATTATTTACTATTTTATCATTTACAATTTACTATTTATTGGTTGAGGGTGTTGTTGCTTACTAATAGCAGATAATTCTTAATTCGTGTAATTAGTATTAATTCGTGTAATTCGTTATAACTCGTGAGTCTGGAATTTTTTATAGCAAAACGCATTCATTTTCAGCAAGGCAAGAAGAATGTTTCCCGTCCTGCAGTTCGTATTGCCACCATTGGTATTGCACTCGGGCTGGCTGTTATGATTATAGCCATTGCGGTGGTCATTGGTTTTAAAGAACAAATCCGAAATAAGACCATTGGATTTGGAGGTCATATCCAGATAACCAATTTTGATAATAACAATACCTACGAAATGAACCCTATCAAGGCTGATAATGCCTTGATAAAGAAAATATCAGCCATTGATGGTGTAAAACACATACAACGTTTTGCCACTAAGCCCGGCATTATCAAGACCGATAGTGAATTCCAGGGAATAGTCATAAAGGGAATTGATAAAGGATTTGACTGGAACTTCTTTAAATCGAATCTGGTGGAAGGAAAAATCATTGATGTGTCAGGCAATTCCACCACCAACGACGTTGTTATATCAAAATACCTCACCAATTTGCTTGGCTTGAAACTAGGCGATAGCTTTTACACCTATTTTATCCAGGACAGGGTTCGGGCGCGCAAGTTTAAGATTGTTGGCATTTATTCAACCAATTTCATTGAATACGATAAGCTTTTTCTATTGGCTGACATGCGTCAGGTACAAGCACTGAATGACTGGTCACCAGATTCATTCAGTGGACTGGAAGTACTCATTACAGACTTTAATCGCATGGATGAAGTGGGGGATGCTGTTTATGATGCAACTGCCAACCGGTTCAACAAGGAAGGAGCTGCTTATTCCACTCAGACTATCAAACAACTAAATCCTCAAATTTTCAGTTGGCTCGATTTGCTGGACATGAATGTCTGGGTAATCCTGATCCTTATGCTTGCTGTTGCAGGTTTTAATATGATTTCAGGCCTGTTGATCCTCATTCTTGAACGAACAAACATGATTGGAATCCTCAAATCAGTAGGTGCTACCAATTGGTCGGTACGGAAAATATTCCTGTACCATTCCTTTTTCCTGATTGGTAAGGGAATGCTGTGGGGCAACGTCATTGGCCTGTCACTCTGTGCTATCCAGTATTTTACCGGTGTTGTCCCCCTTGATCCGGAAGCATATTATGTAGCCACTGTGCCCATTACCTTTAACTGGCTCTACATTATCCTGCTTAATGTGGGCACACTTGCTGCTTCATTGCTCATGATGATTGGTCCATCATATTTAATAACTAAGATCGATCCTGCAAAGATAATTCGTTACGAGTAATAGCTGCATCGTTGCCAATGTTTTGAAAGTTTGTAACGTTAGTTGGAATAAATATAAATCAGCATTCTAAAAAGGTGAATGCTGATTTTTTTGTCTTTATTTCTTCCTGATTTTTGAATGGTTCATTTCATGACAAAAATGTTTGTTTACATATAAAGGTTTTCTTACAACTTTTTAGTGGCTTGTTGATATAAAATTGTTGTTTAGACTTATTTGTCCTGAACAATTTAGAACGAAAATGAATTATATACTTGCTGCTTTTTATAAAAAAACAAGGCTTAATAAATTTAGTATTTTTAAGGGAAGAGTAGGTGAAAAGATTGCTTTTCCGTATCTTTGCAGTGAGCAGGCAATTGCCAGTACTTAAAACTTGTAACACATAATCTCTATCCGACATTAGACGTATGATCAAAGAACAGATTGAATCTCTCCGTCGCGAACTCGAGCAGCACAATTATAATTATTATGTGTTGTCAACACCTACCGTCTCCGACATGGAATTTGATATCAAGTTGAAGCAATTGCAGGAAATGGAAGAGGCACATCCTGAATTTTTTGATCCGAATTCACCAACCCAACGTGTAGGAAGCGACATTGCTGCCGGTTTTAAGCAGGTATCACATGTCTATCCCATGCTTTCATTGGCAAATACGTATTCCGACGGAGAAGTGCAGGACTTTTACGACCGTGTGCGCAGGGCATTAAACGAGAATTTTGAACTGGTGTGTGAACTGAAATATGATGGTACATCCATCTCTATTACATACGAGGATGGGCAGTTAATACGTGCGGTTACTCGTGGTGACGGAGACAAAGGAGATGATGTAACTACCAATGTAAAAACGATTCGTAGTATTCCATTACGACTGCATGGCAGCTATCCGGCATCTTTTGAGATACGTGGTGAAATACTTATGCCATGGTCGGTATTCGATGACCTGAACAGGGAGCGTGAGGAACAGGAAGAACAGCTTTTTGCCAATCCTCGTAATGCTGCTTCCGGTACCCTGAAACTACAGAACTCAAAAATGGTGGCTTCCCGTAAACTGGATGCCTATTTTTATTACCTGTTGGGAGAAAACCTGCCATCCGACCTGCATTCAGGAAACCTGGAAGCAGCACACTCCTGGGGTTTTAAAATATCGAATGCAACTAAAATATGTAGAAGTCTGAGCGAGGTATCCGAATTTATTAATTATTGGGATATTGAACGGAAAAATCTGCCGGTAGCTACCGACGGTATTGTATTGAAAGTAAATTCGATCCCTCAGCAACGTGCGCTTGGTTTTACGGCTAAATCTCCCCGCTGGGCAATAGCATATAAGTTTCAGGCAGAAAAGGCTGTTACGAGGCTTAATTCGGTTTCTTTCCAGGTGGGACGAACGGGTGCTGTCACTCCTGTTGCCAACCTTGATCCTGTACAGCTTTCGGGTACAACAGTTAAGCGTGCTTCGCTGCATAATGCCGATATTATTGAAGGGCTTGATTTGCATATAGGTGATATGGTTTTTGTCGAAAAAGGAGGTGAAATCATTCCTAAGATTACGGCAGTGGATAAGGATGCCCGTATAATGATGGGTGATAAAGTTACCTTTATCAAAAATTGTCCTGAATGTGGGGCTCAATTAGTACGTTTTGAAGGTGAAGCAGCTCATTATTGTCCAAACGAAAATGCCTGCCCACCTCAGATTAAAGGCAAAATGGAGCATTTTGTCAGTCGTAAGGCAATGAATATCGATGGGCTGGGAAGTGAAACGATTAACCTGCTCTATCAAAATGATTTATTACATAATATTGCGGATATTTATGCTCTCAGGATTCCTGATCTGATCCGGTTGGAACGGTTGGGTACAAAATCAGCCTATAATATCCAGGCAGGTTCTGAAAAGTCAAAGGGGGTCCCTTTTGAAAGGGTTGTATTTGCACTGGGCATTCGTTTTGTCGGTGAAACAATAGCCAAAAAGCTGGCTTATGCTTTCAAAACAATTGAAGCATTGGAGCAGGCTACTCTAGAAGAGTTAATAGCAGTTGACGAAATAGGGGAGCGAATAGCCCAAAGTGTGGTGTTGTATTTCAAAGATCCACTTAATATCCATACTGTAAACCGGTTAAAAGATGCCGACCTGCAAATGAGTCTGTCCGAAGAAAAATTACAGGCTCACGGTACTGCCCTTTCCGGATTATCGGTTGTTATCAGTGGAACGTTTTCCCTGCACTCAAGGGATGAATATAAAACCCTGATTGAGCGGAACGGTGGTAAGAACGTAGGAAGTGTTTCTTCAAAGACTTCCTTTATCCTGGCGGGTGAAAATATGGGCCCTGAAAAACTAAAGAAAGCAGAAAGCCTGGGAGTAAAACTGGTTGATGAAAATACATTTCTGGAAATGATAAAAGGAATCACATCATTGGATGTTGATGGTGAGAAATAAAAATAAAAATAATATGTTCAAACTAAATACGTATTTGTTTAACACGCGTGCTCAAAAGTATCTGAGTCTAACACCCCGTGAACATCGTTTTGTAAGTTATAAAAAAGCTAAATCGATCCTTTTGCTGTTTGAAAGCGATTATTCTGAGAAGAATCAGAATATTCATGACGTAATTAATGAACTGCAACTGGATGGGAAGAAAGTAACAGCCTGGGGCTTTATTGATAAAAAAGAAATTTCAACCGCAATATATCCTGATTTTCGTATCCTACACCATAAACAAACCGATTTTACACATAAACCACTCATTTCGTTTATCAATGAATTGCAGATTTCGGAATTCGATTTATTAATCGACCTGACAGTTAGGCAGGTAGTGCCGTTGGAGTATCTGGCACTTTATGCCAATGCATCGTTTAAAACCGGCATCCGAAAAACTAATTTACCCATCTATGATTTTGTGATGGACATTGATTCAGTTCCAATTGAAACAGAATCGACAGACACTTCAAAAAATACGATTGACGAAACTTACCTCTATAATCAGATTATTTTTTACCTTAAAAGCATACAAACTACAGATTAAAACTGTACTTTTGCAAACAAATTGTATTCCTTCTACCGATGATTAATAATAAACTGACAGGAATGGGTGTCGCTTTGATAACACCCTTCAAAAATGATGAATCGATTGATTATGATGCGTTAGCCCGCCTGGTTGAGCATCAAATTAAAAATGGGACAGATTATCTGGTAGTGTGTGGAACTACTGCTGAGACTCCTACTCTTACCGAACAGGAAAAAGAAGCTATTACAAGCTTTGTAATACAAACTGCCGCCGGTCGTTTACCGATTGTGCTCGGCGTTGGGGGAAACAATACCAAGGCTGTTGTCGAAAAACTGCTTACATCCGATTTTAAGGGAATAGATGCTATTCTATCGGTAACCCCATATTACAACAAACCATCCCAGGAGGGCATGTATCAGCACTTTGCTGTCATTGCAAAAGTATCCAGACTCCCGATTATCCTGTACAATGTACCCGGACGTACGGGTGTGAATATGTCTGCTGAAACAACGCTGCGACTTGCTAAAGAATTTTCCAATATTGTTGCTATTAAAGAAGCGTCCGGGAATTTTCCTCAAATAGACGATATCATCAAAAACAAACCGAAAGACTTTATGGTTATTTCAGGCGATGATGGCATTACTTTTCCATTGATCACATTGGGTGCTGTTGGTGTCATATCGGTTATAGGTAACGCTTTTCCACGTGAGTTCAGCCGTATGGTGCGTCTGTCTTTACAGGGGGATTACGATAATGCACGTCAGATACACCAGCATTTTAATGAATTGATCCAACTGCTTTTTGTAGAAGGAAATCCTGCCGGAGTAAAGAGTATGTTGGCAGTAATGGGCTTCATCGAAAATAAATTACGCCTGCCACTGGTTCCCAATACCATCACAACCTACGAAAAAATTCGCATTGTTCTTAACGAATTAAATATCAAATGCTAGCCGCAATAGTGCGTGCTTGCTTTAACATTCTGTAACGGGGTTGTCAAAACATTTGTTTTTCACCGACTGTTACCTGAATATAAAAACTTAAAATTTTAATTTGTTATGAAGCCTTTCAATAGTAGTCCATTCAAGAGAGCGATTTTCTTACTATTCTTAATAGTTGTTTCAGGGGTTGCAATTTTTCTGGTACTTCCTTCCAACTATTATATTCGCCGGGCACTGGTGCATATGATGCCTAAAATCGATCAGTATACGATCTTCCAAAACAGGGTTGTAAAAGCGGATAACCCTCATCCATGGCAGTTTGCACCGGATGTTGAAAGCAAACAGATAGCTCCTGAATTTGCACCCGATTTTAAGAAATACCAGACAGTTGGTTTTATCGTTATCCAACACAATAAAATTATCCTCGAACAATACTGGTATAATTATACTCCACTAAGCCTGAGTAACTCATTTTCAATGTCAAAGAGCATTATTTCGATGTTGATCGGATGTGCTATTACAGATGGGTATATTAAAAGTGTGGATCAACCGGTAAGTGATTTTCTTCCTGAATGGACTTCCTTCGATGGCAAGGTGCTGACAATTAAGGATCTTCTAACCATGAGTGCCGGCGTTGAATGGGATGAATCGTATAGCTCATTAATGTCGAAAACTACTCAGGCCTATTACGGAAAAGACCTGTGGAAGTTAGCCTTAACCGAAAAACTGATAGAAAAACCCGGTGTGCGTTTTAATTACCAGAGCGGAGTATCCCAGATTTTAGCTTTTCTGCTTCAAAAAGCTACCGATAAAACCATTTCAGATTATGCTTCGGAGAAAATATGGACACCTATTCAGGCTGAAGAAGATGCATTATGGTCGCTCGATCATAAAGACGGCAATGAGAAAGCATATTGTTGTTTTAATACCAATGCGCGCGACTTTGCCCGTTTAGGCCAGTTGATACTGAACAAAGGAATGTGGGATGATGAGCAGGTTGTGGATTCAAACTACCTGCGTGAAGCTACTACACCTGCTACCTGGCTTTCCTTTACCCGAAAACTGTTACCCGGTGAAACTGTAGCAAGACCCCCTGTCCCCTGCACTTTCTATGGCTATCAGTTCTGGTTGGTGAATTACCACGGTCTGAAAATCATAAATCTGCGCGGTATGTTAGGCCAGTATATCATGGCTATCCCTGAACTGGACGCAGTTATTGTCCGTCTTGGGAAAAAGCGTGACAAAGAATACAATGTTGAACAGGAATATCCAAAAGACCTTGAAATATGGGTCAATGCCGGATTGGAAGTGATAAACAGGCAACATTAATCAATTCATTATTTACAACAAAAAAGGATTACAATTTTATATTGTAATCCTTTTTTGTTTGGATACATGAGTAAATTCAGCCTATATATTAAACTTCTTATACTGAATACTTACCTCTTACCTCTTACTTATTACCTCTGATTTTCGGCTAAGTAATCCAGCAGTTGGAACATCTTCCGGTTGTTATCATCAATATAACTGGTTTCACCCAAAATAGCTTCTGCTGATTGAATGAAGTTGTTGACCACCAGTTCCTCTCTTTCGTGATCAACCATACTTTGCAATGATTGTCCGGTAACTTCGAGGTGGAACTGCAATCCCAACACATTGCTGTTATACAGGAATGCCTGGTTCGTGCAGGCTGCTGAGCTTATCAAATGCTTGCTCCCTTTCGGGATATCGTATGTGTCGCCATGCCAGTGAAAAACCTGAAATTGCTTTTCAAAGCCAGTAAACAATGGCAATTGTGAGGCTGCATCAGAAAGAGAGACATTGTACCACCCGATTTCTTTCTGGTTGTTAGGATAGACTTTTGACCCAAGCACTTCAGCAATTAGTTGCGATCCAAGGCAAATGCCTATAACTGTTTTCCCCACTTCAATGGCTTTGCGTATAAACGTTTTTTCTTCTGCCAGCCACGGATAGATCGCTTCATCATTGACACTCATTGGACCACCCATGACAATAAGCCAATCGATTGTCTCCATTTCCGGCAACCGGTAGTTCTCATAAAAACGGGTATACCCGGGCGAATGGTTATTGCCCTTTATCCATTGTTCAATGCATCCCAATCCTTCGAATGGAACATGCATGAAAGTATGGATCGATAGTTGCTTCATGATTTTTTTTTTGTTTTACTCGTTTCCAAGCGCCTTATCCATGGCAACACTGTCGCTGTCGGCCGTTGCAACGCTGTCAGACTGGCTGACTTCTATCTTTACACCCGGGGCTACGGCTGAATCAACATGTTTCTTTAATACGATGTTGGCAATGATAATGCAGATGACAACAAAAGCAAATAATCCTAATAGTAATTTATTACTGGTTTTCATAAGTTTGAAATTAAATGTTCAATGCCTGAATTAATAATGTTTTTTGTGAAGATATAAAGACTACCTTCTTTAACTTCTAACGAATCCGGTTTTTCAATATCGCTTTTCCAATTAGCGGTTACAGGACTGATCTGGCGGTATATGTATGATTTCCTGTCCAGGTTGTGAAACCAGCCTATGCCAACCACAATTATGACCACCATAGCCTGAATGAATTTTTTGTCTTTTTTCATACTTGTCAGATTTTTCTATTGGTTATTTTTAGAGAACTCTTCGTATTTAGCTTTTAATTCGTCAAAAGTCATGCCCAGTATATTCATGTTCTTGAATATAACCGGTAGTTCCAGTTCAAGGAATTGTTTCCTCCTGTAGTCGATAATCTTACTTTTAGCCTGCTCGGCAACAAAATAGCCGACCCCTCGCTTGTTAAAAATAATATCGTTGCTTTGCAAAAAATCATAGGTCCGCATAACGGTATTCGGATTTACCTGCAAAGATACACCTAATTCCCTTACCGAGAGAATTCTATCGCCTTCCTTCCAGCGCTCGAACAAGATCTGTTCGCTTATATAATCGCCAATTTGCATATAAATGGCTTGTGATTGATTGAATTCCATAATGTTATACTTGTTTTTCGGTTAACCGGAAATAAGCTACGACCCAGAAAAATGGTATCATTAAGTATTTTACGATTTTTCCGGCTTGTTCGAATCCGGGAAATAAATTGTCGCCTGAAATGTATAGATTCATATTTTGTCCGGTTATGCTGAATGATCCAAAAGTGACCCTGAGAATCAGGATTTCTAATAAACCGATCAGTATGGTGAAGAATATGATTGTAAGAAAAGTTCTTCCTATTGCATTCTTTTTAAAATAGACCGAACCCAATAAGAATATTGACTGTATCAGGGCGAAATTTAAAAAGATGCTTATCAGACTTCTCTGTGAAATAACCCTGGTCCCCCATACTTTTGAAATGGATTCCAGTTGAAATAAATCAAGGCTTACCGGATTCTGCATGTTAAAAATTAAATTGCCTAATGTTGTTCCCAGTGTATTGCCGATTGAATAAGATACTAAAAGCATAATGAAAAAATAAACCGTACTGAGCAGGATAGCTGTTACCAGTTTTTCAAGATGCGTGGCAGGAATTAATAAATAATGCATTCCTCCGGGCGTATAGCTGAAAATTTTAAACATCCGTGCTGCAAAAATAAATCCTGAAATATAGAAGAACATTCCTATGGCAGTAATGTCATGCATGAGCATGAATACTACAATCACAATTCCCCAGAATGAAAGCTCGCGTTGTTTGTTTTCGGCAAAATAGCGTTTGATTAATAACCCTAAGCGGTTAAAACTAAATGTTGTATTCATTGTATGTGATTTTTTAATTGTTAGTTGAAAAGATTCATGATTCGTTTCTTATCTGTAAATACAGCATTGAACAACAGTTCGATGTCTAATTTACTTTCCTCTCCGGTGGTATTTTCACGTACCTGATACAGCCCGCGCATTGATTCTTCCGAATAGATCACGGATTCGTCGGTTTCATTGTGGTCGACTACTTTGAAAAGCAGTTTTTTGGTAATGTTTTCATTCGGTTCGTTAAACACAATTTCATGTTCATCCATAATCATGATGCTGTCAATCAAACTATCCAGGTCACGAACCTGATGGGTAGAGATAATCAGGCAACGGCTTTCGTCAACTGCTGAAGCCACCATGCGACGGAATTGCCCTTTTGAAGGAATATCCAACCCGTTTGTTGGTTCGTCCATCAACAGTAATTTTGTGTTGGTAGCCAGTCCGAATGAAACGAATACCTTCTTTTTCTGTCCGTGCGAAAGTTTATTCAACATGGCTTTTTTATCATCAATTTCAAATTCCTTCAGATAACTGTTGAATTGTTCAGCACTGAAATTGGGATAAAAGGGAGCATATACTTCTTCGTAGTTTTTAATGCTGAGTGGAAGTTGCGGCAACTCTTCGGGCAAAAAGAATATGTCCTGTAACATTTCAGGAGTTCGCTTTTGCGGATTAAATCCCATGACGTCGATGTTTCCATGGATAGGAAATACGAGGCCGGAGATTAATTTTAATAACGTGCTTTTTCCTTCACCGTTTTTCCCTAATAGTCCATGTATTCTACCGGTTTCAAGTTTAAGACTTAAACCGGATAAAAGTTTCGCGTTTCGGCTATAGCTGAAATCCACGTTTTTGATGTCAATCATAATGTTGTTCATTGCTATTTATGGTTTTAAAATTTGTATGCTTACTGTGTTAGTGAATTAGTACACCGCAAAAGTATAGCAAGTGTTTTATATCTCAATAAAATTTATAGTTAATAATATTTAATTGAATGGATTTGGTATAAAACCGAATAAAAATAAAAGGAATTAGTTTCTCGTTATAAATTATTTTTACACCAAATGTAATTAGCAAATAAAAAACCACCAATTTTTCGCAATTAATATTCACCAGTAGAAAAAAGATATAGATTATTTTTATAGTAGCAGAGCGGGTCTTTATCACGGAGCTTTAGCGTAGTGATAAAGACCCGCTCTGCTACATTTTTTTTTGATCAGGAGTAAATATATTTTTACGATTCTCCATACGGTAGCTTTGTCCATCGAGCTTCACAACTTCACAATGGTAGAGTATTCTATCCAACAATGCAGTTGCCAATACTTCATCATCCATTGTTTCGGCCCATTGCTGGGGTGATTTGTTGGTGGTGATAATCAACGAACACTGTTCGTGCAAGTGATTGATAAGATTAAATAAAGCTACTGCCTCATTCTTTTTGATTGGAAAAAGCATAATATCATCAATGGCAATTAAATGTGCTTTCAAATACCGGTTGTAGGCAGTAAGCGCACTGGTTGTTATTTCTTTCATTCTAAGGATGTTGACTAAATCCTCCATGGTTGTAAAGTAAGCTTTATAGCCTCTATCAACGGCATCATTTACTAATCCGGCTGCAATAAAGGACTTACCAGTTCCGCTTGGTCCCATAAGTACCAGATTATACACCTGATCTACCCACAACATTTGCCGCAGTTCCTTCATCTGATGCTCAGAGATACTTGAGGATACTTTGTAGTTGTAGTATGCCAAATCATGATGACGAGGTAAGTGTGCAAGTTTGATTCGACGCTCCAAGTCTGATTGCCTACGCTGTAGAACTTCTTGTTCCAATAAGTTGTGAGTGAAGTCCAGATAACCCGGTTTGTCTATTTGAGCAGTACGGATAATCTGTTCAGCCTGATTGCGTATCATAGAAAGACGCAAATACTCGGCATTCTGTTTTATTTGTTTTATCTGATCCATCATTGCATAATTTTTTGATAGGTGTTTATCTGACTTTTTTGCGGTTCGTAATCGCTCTTGTTTGTTGCTGTGCTTTTTATTTCTATATAAGGCGTTGGTGTAGCTTTGTAAACCAGACTTTCTTTTTGATAGAAAAGAGCTGTCTGCACAAATGTATTTGCATTGTAGGACGCATTTTCGACACAAAAGCGAGCTGCTTTCTCAATATATGAACGTTCTATTCCTACAGTTTTTGTTTTCAACATCTGGAGGTTATCCCGCAAATAACGATGTTTGTCTGTTGACAGCTTTTCAATAAATAGAGTGCACTCTGGTATGCTGCTAAACAGTTCATTTACTTCTGATTTTAAAACCTCCAGGCTATGGCTTTTGTCTCGCTTATGATCTGTATTGCGGATAGTGAGTCCACGTTCGGAAGATAACTTGTGCGTAGTCAAAAGACTTTTGTCATTTGCATAGAGATAAAGAGTCTCATTCTCAGCTTTCAAAAAGACAATTGTATCTGCCCCTTGATATGTATTTAATGGCAAAGTATAGAAATTACTTTTGTAACTAACGGTATTATCCTTACGCACCTTGTAAGGCAAAAGATTTTCATTTATAGCAATCTGTTTATAGTAAGGGTGAAGATAATTTCGTTCAATAAGCCATTCTTGTTGTGGTATTTTCATGATTCCGGCATGCATTTTACCATTCCCGGTGCGTATTAACCATTCTATTACTGAATCGTTTAGTGTTCTTTCATTCATATAAGTGCGCCCACGAAGAAAATTCTTCTTGACAAACCCAACTACATTTTCAACCTTGCCTTTACTCTCAGGGTCTGCTTTGCGACAAAATACTGGCGTAAATATCATATCGGAACTGTAAAGCTGAAACTCCTTGGTTAAAATCAAATCCCCAAGATTTTCATCAACCATTAAAACTCGATCCTGGTCGTAGAGTATCTTGTCCGGTTGACCTTCAAAATACTCAAAGGCGTGATTATGTGCCTCTATTGTTGTATTGGTTGTAAAAGGTTTGTCTTGAAAATAGACGAACTTCTGACGGGAACGACTCAATATCATTACAAAAAAATGAACTTTCCGCCTACCACCATCTTTACAGAGCATATTAAAACTACCAAAATCCGCTTGTGCCTGATCACCATAGGCTGTCTCAGGCAATTTTTCATACTGCCGAAATGACTTGGACTGTGTTTTGGGAATGGCAAATTCTCTGCGAATCTGCTCTACAAAATTATAAACCGTCTTGCTATGTACATTCGGTAGATCCGGGTAATGTTCTTTTAGCCAGTCTTCTACCTGAGAGGCTGATAGATAGGGGTGAGATTCCAATGTCATTTTTACAAAATTGCTATATTCCTTTAGCTTCCTGGGGCGATGTTGAACAATCGAAATCCAATCTAAAAATGATTGTTCATCCATGCATAAATACTTACGTACTGTTGAACGATCTAAGTCTAATTCAACTGAAATCTGACTCTTATTAAGTCCTTTTGAATTTAATTCTTTAACTTTGTACCACATAAATGCTTTTTTAAAGTGTTGTGTAAGAGTCTTCATTATTCTGTGTGTTGGTTTACACAAAGATGAAGACTCTTTTTTATTTTTTTGCACTTACTGGTGATTTCTAATTGCGAAAATATGAGGAAACAAAATTACTAATTACATCCGTGTTCCGTTGTTATTAAGATTGGAACTTTGAGCATTTGGAATAATAAATCAAAACAATGATTGATATGCCAATCAACGAATCAACTAATCAACCTCCCGATTGCTTTCGGGAAACTAATTAACCAATTACCTAATTAACTAATTAACCAATTCAGGAGAACAACCAGACATTGCCGAAGACATTTGGGCAAGAAGCTATGTTTTTATATTCAAAATTGTGTTGTATAACATGGATTAAGTTATACATAAATCAAAAAACAAGTGTTTCCTTTACACTTGTTTTAAATACACAAACTATAGCAGGTAGATTATACACATAAATTGCTATATATTAAACTTTTATATATTATTCAATTTAATTTGAAATTTATACATTATTTTTAATGAGTGCATCATTTTATCAAAATAAAGACAGTTTTTTAGTTGCGGTTGATTGTATAATTATTGGTTTTCGGGATAATGAATTGCATATTCTGGTAGCACGCAGGCCCTTTGAGCCTTTTAAAGGTGGGTGGTCGCTGATGGGAGGATTTGTGAATGCTCCTGAAAATATCAAAGAAGCAGCAAAAAGGGTTGTCGGTGAATTTACCGGAATAGACGACATCTACCTGGAACAGGTCGGTGCCTACGGGGATATCGACCGGGACGTGGAACGTGTCATCTCAATTGCCTATTACGCGTTGGTGGACATCGATCAATTTGACACCTCCTTAGCCAAAAAATATGATGCCCGCTGGGTAAAAATCACACAGTTGCCCGACCTTATTTTCGACCATAACATGATGGTGAAAGATACGATTGTCCTTTTGCAACGACGAACAGCAGTCAAACCGATCGGGTTCAATTTACTGGGCGACCGGTTTACACTGCCCACATTGCAGTGTTTATACGAATCGATCTATCAGGAAATGATCGACAAACGCAATTTCCGCAAGAAATTGTTAACAATGGATATCCTTGAAAAATTAGATGAAAAGGATAAAGGCTCTTCTAAAAAAGGGGCATTCTACTATCAATTCAACAAAGAAAAATACGATCAGTTAATTGAACAGGGGCTGCATTTTTCACTATAATTTTTCTTGCAGGCAACCTTCACACCGATATACAAATTATTAAAACCAGGAGTTATGTTAGAGTCATTAAAATCAGAAGTATTCAAAGCCAACCTTGATTTGGTAAAACATGGATTGGTAATATTTACCTGGGGAAATGTCAGTGCCATTGACCGTGCCACAGGATTAGTGGTTATTAAGCCTTCAGGAGTTTCATATGAAGAAATGAAAGCAGACGATATGGTGGTTGTTGATTTGGAGGGGAAAATAGTAGAAGGAAAAATGAAACCATCATCCGATACAGCGACCCATCTGGCTCTGTACAGGGCATTCCTTACCATCGGGGGAATTGTTCATACCCATTCAACGTATGCCACTTCATGGGCACAGGCAGGCATGGATCTTCCGAATATCGGAACCACCCATTCCGACTATTTCAGCGATGCCATTCCCTGTACACGCGACATGACCCAACATGAAGTGGAAGGAGAATATGAACTTGAAACGGGCAATGTGATCATCGAACGCTTTAAAGGAATGAATCCCGATTTTATACCGGGGGTACTGGTCAAAAACCACGGCCCTTTTGCCTGGGGAAAAAATGCCCACGACGCGGTACACAATGCCGTAGTAATGGAACAGGTAGCCAAAATGGCGTACATTTCGTATGGAGTGAATCCTGACCTGACAATGAGCAACCATTTGATAAAAAAACATTTTTATCGCAAACATGGACCGGGAGCTTATTATGGTCAGTGATTGGTTAATTGGTTAATTGGTTGATTAAGTTGAATAAGTTGATTGGTTGACCGGGAAAGAAGAAATATTAAGAGGCATAAGTAATTCATGCGGTTTAGAAATTGAGTAGTTCGTAATGTATTTAAATATAATCAATTGGAAATTTAAAATCAAATCAAATATTATACACATGAAAAAAACATTTCTTGCTCTTATTTGTATTTTAACCTTTTCAGCAACAGCACAAACCGGTACATCTAAAATTACCATTCAGGCCGACAAGGGCACAAATATCATTAACAAAGAAATTTACGGCCAGTTTGCCGAACATTTGGGTACCTGTATTTACGGAGGTATCTGGGTAGGCGAAAATTCACCGATCCCGAATACAAAAGGATACCGGAATGATGTACTGAATGCACTGAAAGAATTGCACATACCGGTATTACGCTGGCCGGGAGGTTGCTTTGCCGACGAGTACCACTGGATGGACGGAATAGGACCCCGGGAGAAACGACCAAAGATGGTAAACAACAACTGGGGCGGAGTGGTCGAAGACAACAGCTTTGGTACCAATGAATTCTTTAATCTTTGTGAAATGCTCGATTGCGAGCCTTATCTGAGCGGTAACGTAGGCAGCGGAACGGTAGAAGAACTTGCCAAATGGGTGGAATATATCACTTCAGCCGGTGACAGTCCTATGGCGAGAATACGCCGCCAAAACGGCAGGGAGAATCCATGGAAACTGAAATACATTGGGGTTGGTAACGAAAGCTGGGGATGTGGGGGTAGCATGACACCCGAATACTATTCCGACCTGTATCGCCAGTATTCAACTTATTGCCGTGAGTATGATGGTAACAAACTCTTCAAAATTGGTAGTGGTGCCAGTGACTATGACTATAACTGGACGGAAACATTAATGAAAAACGTTGGCAACCGGATGCAGGGTGTTTCGTTACATTACTACACCTGTAAAGGCTGGAATGGAAGCAAAGGCTCAGCAACTAAGTTCGATATATCCGAGTATATGTGGACCATGGGGAAATGCCTGGAAATTGAAGACGTTATAAAAAAACACATTGCCATCATGGATAAACATGATCCGCAACGCAAAGTAGGTTTAATGGTGGATGAATGGGGTACATGGTGGGATCAGGAACCTGGCTCTCATTCGGCACTTTATCAACAGAACTCAATGCGTGATGCTTTTGTAGCTGCATTAACACTGAACATATTCAACAAATATACGGAGCGTGTAAAAATGGCGAATATTGCCCAGGTGGTAAATGTGTTGCAGGCAATGATATTGACAGATGGACCTAAAATGGTTTTGACGCCATCGTACTATGTTTTCAACATGTACAAAGTTCATATGGGGGCAACAAACTTACCGATTGACATTCAATGTGATTCACTGGTATCGGGCGATAAGAAATTTGCATCGGTCAGTGCTTCGGCTTCAAAGGATTCGAAGGGTACGATTCATATTACGCTTGCCAATATTGATCCTGACAAAGAACAAAAAATTGAGATAGACCTGGCGAAAATAAAAATCATAAAAGTTTCAGGAACTATCCTGACAGCAAAAACCATTCAATCGTGTAACACATTTGACAACCCGAATGAAGTTGCCCCTGCAGTATTTAAGGGAACTAAAACAACTAAAAACGGTCTTGCCATTACGGTTCCGGCTAAGGCAATTATTTCAATTGAATTAAATTAATCACTAAAAATCAGTAAATCTGCAGACTGCTCCAACCGGTAAGTCAAATTATTGGTTCTGAAAGTAACAAAATTAAAGCAATACAACAATCTTCCGGCATTGAATTTTAAAACACAGTATTCAACCGGTTATCATCATAAATATAAAAACAAATTAATAAAACAAACGATATCATGAATTACAAAGATTTAGAAGTATGGTTCGTTACAGGAGCACAGCTTTTGTACGGAGGTGATGCGGTAGTGCATGTTGATGCACATTCAACCGAAATGGTAAAAGGATTGAATGACTCGGGCAATCTGCCGGTTCAGGTAGTTTATAAAGGTACAGCGAATTCTTCGGAAGAAGTTTCAGCAATTTTCCGTGCAGCAAATGGTGATACAAAATGCGTGGGGGTAATTACCTGGATGCATACATTCTCACCGGCTAAAATGTGGATCCATGGATTAATGGATTACAAAAAGCCATTGTTGCACCTGCACACCCAATACAACGAAGAAATTCCATGGTCGGAAATCGATATGGATTTCATGAACCTGAACCAATCGGCTCATGGCGACCGTGAATTCGGATTTATTACCAGCCGCTTGCGTAAACCTCGTAAAGTTGTTGTGGGCTACTGGAAAGACAAATCGACTCATTCAAAAATATCAGACTGGATGCGTGTTTGTGCAGCCTGGGCTGATTCACAAAATATGCTGATTATCCGTTTTGGCGATAACATGAACAATGTGGCTGTAACCGATGGCGATAAAGTTGAAGCTGAAATACGTCTGGGTTACCATGTGGACAATGCCCCGATAGCAACACTTGTACCTTTTGTGGAAGCAGTTACAGAGACTGAAGTCGACACCCTGATAGCCGAATATGAACGCACATATGAATTCGCTGACGATTGTAAAAAAGGAGCAGCTAAACATCAATCAGTACGTGAAGCAGCAGCCCAGGAAATAGGGTTACGCCGCTTTCTGGAAGATAAAGGCGCAACGGCATTTACCACCAGCTTTAACGAACTGGCAGGCATGAAACAGCTCATGGGATTCGCTTCCCAGCGACTGATGGCTGAAGGCTATGGTTTTGGCGCTGAAGGGGACTGGAAAACAGCTGCCATGACCCGTACCATGTGGGTAATGGCCAAAGATCTGCCCGGAGGATGTTCATTCCTGGAAGATTATGTATTGAATTTCAACGGGGCAAAAAGCGCTATCCTGCAATCGCACATGCTGGAAATAAACCCTGAAATTGCAAAATCAAAACCACGCATAGAAGTTCATTTCCTGGGTATAGGCGATGCAGGAGTTTGTGCACGTTTGGTATTCCAGGCTCACGAAGGGGAAGGCATTGCAGCAACCATTGTGGATATGGGCAACCGTTTCCGCATGATTGTAAACGAAGTTAAGGTGATTGAGCCGAAAGCGTTGCCTAAATTGCCTGTTGCCTGTGCCTTGTGGATTCCACAGCCAAACCTGGAAATTGGTGCCGGAGCATGGATCACAGCCGGTGGTACTCACCACTCAAGCTTCTCATTCTCCATCACAACGGAGATGATGGAAGACTATGCTGAAATAGCAGACATCGAAATGCTGCTTATTGATAAAGATACCAATTTCCGTAATTTCAAACAGGATATCCGCAACAATGAAGTGTATTACATGTTGAACAAAGCGCTAAGATAAGGAGCAAGAGGTAAGAGGTAAGGAGTAAGAAACTGTAGAACAGATTTTTACTCACCTCTTATCCCTTACTTCTTATTTCTTACCTCTTACCTCTTACCTCTTACTTACTTAAAAATTATGAGCAAATACGTTATAGGATTAGATTACGGAAGCGATTCAGCCCGTGCGGTGATAGTAAATGCCGAAACAGGCGAAGAAATGGCTTCATCAGTAAAATATTATCCACGTTGGATGGAAGGCAAATATTGCGTTCCTACTGCCAATCAATACAGGCAGCACCCACAGGATTATATTGATGCATTAGAATACACCGTAAAAGATGCACTTTCAAAATGTCCTGCCGGAACTGGCGAACAAGTTGTTGGTATCGCATTCGACACAACCGGAAGTACACCGGTATTTACAGATAAAAACGGAACTCCACTTTCATTGCTTCCAGAATTTGCAGAAAATCCGAACGCTATGTTCGTGTTGTGGAAAGACCACACAGCGATTAAAGAGGCAAAGGAAATCAATGATTTGTGTGCACGTTGGGATATCGACTACTCTTCTTACGAAGGTGGAATTTATTCCTCGGAATGGTTCTGGGCAAAAGCATTACACGTGCTTCGCTCAGATGAAAAAGTGCGCAAAGCCGCCTATTCCATCGTAGAACATTGTGACTGGTTACCGGGCCTGCTGACAGACACTACCAATCCTACTAAACTTTTCCGTAGCCGTTGTGCTTCCGGTCACAAAGCAATGTGGCTGGAAAAATGGGGTGGATTACCATCAGAAGATTTTCTGACTACACTTGATCCCCTGTTAGCCGGTTACCGCGAACGCTTGTATACTGACACGTATCCAAGCAATCAGAAAACCGGGAACCTTACCGAAGAATGGGCTGGACGTTTAGGCCTGACAACCAAAGTAGCTGTTGCTGTAGGTGCGTTCGATTGCCATACAGGAGCAGTTGGTGCTGAAGTTACTCCGGGGGCATTGGTTCGTGTTATTGGCACTTCTACCTGCGACATCATGGTGGCAAGCTATGAAGAGATGGGTGACAAACTGATCCCCGGAATCTGTGGACAGGTTGATGGATCGGTGATACCCGGCATGATAGGATTGGAAGCAGGACAATCGGGCTTTGGCGATGTATACGCATGGTTCAAGAATGTACTTGCATGGCCGGTAGTAAGCATCCTTTCCAAAACAACACTGGTTGACGAAGCTACCAAACAAAAACTGATTGAAGAAACGCTGGATCAGATCATCCCGGCACTGTCAGTTGAAGCTGCAAAAGTTCCAGTATCCGAATCAACGATTCTGGCAACCGACTGGATGAATGGTCGTAGGACACCTGATGCAAACCAACTGGTAAAAGGAACTATCACCGGATTAAACCTGGGCAGCTCAGCACCTCTTATCTTCCGTGCATTGGTGGAAGCCACCGCCTATGGGTCAAAAGCTATCGTTGATCGCTTTACTGAAAACGGTGTGGTTATCAATGAAATAATCGGAATCGGTGGTATTGCCTTGAAATCGCCTTTTGTTATGCAAACCATGGCTGACGTGCTGAATATGCCCATAAAAGTGGCTAAATCGGAACAAGCCTGTGCATTCGGAACTTCCATGTTTGCTGCGGTAGTTGCCGGAGTATATGATAAAGTGGAAGATGCCCAAAAAGCTATGGGTATGGGCTTTGCCAAGGAATACTTTCCGAATCCTGCAAATGCAGTCTTATACAAAGAACTCTACAATGATTATATCAAGTTGGGTCAATTTACTGAAAAAGAATTATTCTCTTAAACTAATCTAATATTATCAAAAATGAATTGGAGTTCACATGAATTTATTTGGCTTGACTGGGTAATTCTCGCGGTCGGAATATGTGCTGTATCATGGGCCGTCTGGCGTTCGGTACAAAAAGATAAACGGTTGCAACAAGGCCCCGACAGCGAAGACTACCTGTTCGGTAAAGGAGAACCATGGTATATCATTGGCGCAGCTATCTTTGCTGCAAACATTGGCTCGGAACACCTTGTAGGGCTTGCCGGAACCGGTGCAAAAGCAGGTGTAGGCATGGCACACTGGGAGATGCAAGGTTGGATGATTCTCATCCTGGGTTGGCTATTTGTACCGTTCTACCAACTTATGAACACTAAGTTGGGGAAAATCATCACTATGCCCGATTTCCTCAAAAATCGCTACACACCCCGTACAGGTTCGTGGTTGTCGATCATTACACTTATAGCCTACGTGCTGACAAAAGTGAGTGTAACGGCATTTACCGGTGGTATCTTTATGGAGAGCCTTATTGGCTTACCTTTCTGGTACGGAGCTATCGGTTTGATAGTTATAACGGGTATCTTTACTATTTTTGGCGGCATGAAAGGCGTAATGACACTGTCGGCAATTCAAACGCCTATACTGATCATTGGTTCATTCCTTGTGCTTTTCTTAGGATTATCTGCACTCGGAGATGGCAATATAGCTCACGGCTGGACTGCCATGATTGACTATTCTAAAACGTTGAGTATAGGAGCAGACGGACATGCTTACGGCACAAACCATATGTTCCACTTAGATACAGGTGACCCATTGTATGACGACTATCCCGGTTTCTGGGTATTTATCGGAGCTTCAATAATCGGTTTCTGGTATTGGGCAACCGACCAACATATCGTTCAACGTGTACTCGGACAAACAAAAGGCGAGGCTAACGATGTTGTAATGAAACGCGCACGAAGAGGCACTATCGCTGCAGGTTATTTCAAAATATTACCTGTATTTATGTTCCTGATCCCAGGTATGATAGCCGCAGCACTGGCAGCACGTCCTGGTAGCGGCTTTACGTTAACAAACCCTGATACCGCCTTTGGTTCGATGGTTAAGTTTGTATTGCCCGCCGGAGTGAAAGGTATTGTTACCATAGGCTTTATATCAGCATTGGTTGCTTCGTTGGCAGCATTTTTTAACTCCTGCGCTACGTTGTTTACAGAAGATTTTTATAAGCCAATGTTCAAAGGTAAGAGCGAGGCAAGATACGTTTTAGTTGGTCGTATTGCAACTGTTGTGGTTGTAGTACTTGGTATCATCTGGATACCTGTCATGATGAGTCTTGGCAGCCTTTACTCTTATCTGCAAGGCATTCAATCGCTGCTTGCTCCTGCAATGGTGGCTGTATTTGTAATGGGTATATTTTCCAAAAAAATTACACCCAAGGCAGGTGAAGCCGGTTTAATTATAGGTTTTCTTATTGGAATGGCACGCTTGCTGACAAATATCTTTACAAATACAGGTAAAGACGTAATGACAGGCTGGTACTGGGAATCCACCCATTGGTTCTGGCATACCAACTGGCTGATCTTTGAGATATGGTTGCTTGTCTTCATCATGGGGATGATGGTCGTGGTATCACTTTTCACACCGAAGCCTACCGCTGAGCAGATTGATTTCATCACGTTCGATGGTGACTACAAGAAACTCATCTTTAAGAGCTGGAACAAATGGGATGTCATTGCCTCACTGGGCGTGGTAGTTATTTGTGCCGCATTTTACTGGTATTTCTGGTAATTAAGTGTAGGAACAATATAAAGTCTTGTTTTTCTTCATATTTCAAGAAAATAAAACAAGACATTATATTGTTTCATATACTTAAATGTACGTAGATATTGAATGATCTATTTGTTAACATACAAGTTCTTACTTGTAAGTAATCTGTCAATTTTTAATTATTAATTTTTAATTTTTAATTATCCACGTTATTATGAAAAAAATATTTTTATCATTAATGGTCTTTACATGTATACTTACATCCTGTACAAGTAATAAAAAAGCAGCACAGCTTTTTCCTCAAAGCAATTTCGACACCATTGTCAATGGGAAGAAAGTATCCGTTTATACATTGAAAAATGCGAATGGAATGACTGCCCAGGTTACGAATTATGGAGCCCGCTTAGTTGACTTATGGGTTCCGGATAAAGAGGGGACTTTCAGGGATGTCATCTGGGGATTTGAAAACATAAAAGGCTACCTGAATGCAACCGATATGTTCGCAGGGCCTATTGTCGGAAGATATGGAAACCGTATCGGGAAAGGACAATTTACACTGGATGGCAAACCGTATCAACTTACGCTGAACGACCATGAGAATCAATTGCATGGTGGTATGAATGGTTTTTATAAAAAAGTATGGGATGCCCGCTCTTTCAAGAATGACAAGGGGGAAGATGCTGTTGAGCTGACTTATCTTTCGCCGGCAGGTGAAGAAGGGTACCCGGGTAACCTGACCATCAAAGTAACCTATGCCATTACGGCAAACAATGAACTGACGATCAGCTATTCGGCAACCACAGATGCTGCTACGATCATAAACCCAACATCGCATGCTTACTTCAATTTACACGGCACAACGGCGCAATCAAGCAACTCGCACATTGTCATTATCTTTGCTGACAAGTACACGCCTACCGATTCATTATTAATTCCAACCGGTGAAATTGCAACCGTTGAAAATACGCCCCTTGATTTCAGAAAACCTACTGCTGTTGGCGAACGTATCAAGGCTGACTTCATGGCATTGAAATACGGGAAAGGGTATGACCATAATTTCGTATTAAACAAGAAAGCCGGTGAGATTTCATTGGCCGCTGAAGTATATGAACCGGCAACCGGGATTGTCATGAAAGTAAGTACCGACCAACCTGCCATTCAATTCTACAGTGGCAATTTCATGGACGGAAAAGACCTGGGAAAACGTGGTGACAAGCATAATTACCGTACCGGAATAGCCCTCGAGGCACAGAATTACCCGGATGCTCCAAATCATGCTAATTTCCCAACAGCTGTTCTGAAACCTGGTGAAACCTACAAACAAGTCAGCATTTATGCTTTTGAAATAAAAAAATAATTCTTTCCCTTTTCAGGAAACAAACATAAGAAACAAAAGAGTATCATTGTATGCTCTTTTGTTTTTTTGTTTTTATACCGTATAC
>Ga0302213_1000411_pt1 | contig 24486 bp, 25 predicted proteins | sample II_Fen_N1_2_FD_194583 | JGI IMG/M metagenome (GOLD analysis project Ga0302213, IMG submission 194583) | Peat permafrost microbial communities from Stordalen Mire near Abisko, Sweden - II_Fen_N1_1 | ecosystem: Environmental > Terrestrial > Soil > Wetlands > Permafrost | place: Sweden: Abisko...
GCTGGTGCGCGTGGTCGATGGCCGTCTGGCCAAGGGCGACCGAATCAAGCTGATGGCCAGCGAAGCCACTTACAACGCCGAGCAGCTAGGCGTCTTCACGCCGCACACCGAGCCGCGCCCGGCGCTCGAAGCCGGTGAAGTGGGTTTTGTGATTGCCGGCATCAAGGAACTGCAGGCCGCCCGCGTCGGCGACACCATCACGCTGATCAAGGGCGGCACCGGCGGCGCGGCCTTCACGGCGACTGAAGCGCTGCCCGGTTTTAAGGAAATCCAGCCGCAGGTGTTTGCCGGTCTCTACCCGTCCGAAGCCAGCGAATACGAGTCCCTGCGCGACGCGCTGGAAAAATTGAAGCTCAACGATGCGTCGCTGCATTACGAACCCGAGGTCAGCGAGGCGCTGGGCTTTGGTTTCCGCTGCGGTTTTCTGGGCCTGCTGCACATGGAAATCGTGCAGGAGCGGCTGGAGCGCGAATTCGATCAGGATTTGATCACCACCGCGCCCAGCGTCGTCTATGAAGTGCTGAACTCCAGCGGCGACATCATCAAGGTCGAAAACCCGTCCAAGATTCCCGACGCCGGGCGCATCAACGAGATCCGCGAGCCTATCGTCATCGTGCATCTGTACATGCCGCAGGATTACGTCGGCGCGGTGATGACGCTGGCCAACCAGAAGCGCGGCATCCAGCTGAACATGGCTTACCACGGCAAGCAGGTCATGCTGACCTACGAAATGCCGCTGGGCGAAATCGTGCTGGACTTTTTTGACAAGCTCAAATCGGTCTCGCGCGGCTACGCGTCGATGGACTACGAGTTCAAGGAGTTCCGTGCCTCCGACGTGGTCAAGGTCGATATTTTGCTCAACGGCGACCGGGTTGATGCGCTGTCGATCATCGTTCACCGTAGCCAGTCGGCTTACCGGGGCCGGGCGGTGGTGGCCAAAATGCGCGAGATTATTTCGCGCCAGCAGTTCGACGTGGCGATTCAGGCAGCCATCGGCGCCAACATCATTGCCCGCGAAACCATCAAGGCGCTGCGTAAAAACGTGATTGCCAAATGCTATGGTGGCGATATTTCGCGCAAGAAGAAGCTCCTTGAAAAACAAAAAGCAGGTAAAAAACGCATGAAACAAATCGGTTCGGTGGAAGTGCCACAAGAAGCTTTTCTGGCCATTTTGCAGGTGGAAGACTGATGCTGGGCCTGATGAGTTCCCTCACCGCAGCTCTGCTGGCGGCCTTTGCTGGTTACGGGGCCGCCTGGTATTTCGGCGTTGTCGAAGGCAATTTTTCGCTGATGCTGTTCCTGGCTTCGGTGGTCACCGGCATTTACTGGCTGGCCGAGCACTTTTATTTTCTGCCGCAGCGCCGTCAGGCCGTGGCGACGCTCGAAGCCAATGCTGCCAAGCGTCAGGTCGAACTGGCCAGTCAGGGTATCACCCAGATTGATGACAACACCAGCGACGCCAAAGCACGCCTCATCATGCAGCCCTGGTGGCTGGACTGGACGGCAGGGCTGTTCCCGGTGATCGTGGTGGTGTTTTTGCTGCGCTCGTTTTTGTTCGAGCCGTTCAAAATTCCATCGGGCTCGATGATTCCGACGCTGCTGGTCAACGACCTGATTTTGGTGAACAAGTTTTATTATGGTGTGCGTTTGCCGGTCATCAACCTGAAGGTGCTCGACAACCACAGCCCAGAGCGCGGCGACGTGATGGTGTTTCGCTACCCACCCAAGCCCAGCCTAGATTACATCAAGCGTGTGGTTGGTATTCCGGGTGACGAGGTCGCTTACCTGAATAAGCAACTGACCATCAATGGCAAGCCGCTGTCCAAAACGCCACTGCCGGACTTCTTTGATGCCGATGCGCTGCGCTACGCCAAGCAGTTTCAGGAAGTCAACGGCAACAAAACCTACCGCCTGCTCAACGATGACGAGCGGCCTGCCTTTGTGGCGGGTGCTGACGATTTCACTTTCCGAGAAAATTGCCGCTACAGTAGCGAAGGCGTGGTCTGCAAGGTACCGGAGGGCCATTATTTCATGATGGGTGATAACCGCGACAACTCCCTGGATTCCCGTTACTGGGGCTTTGTTCCTGAAAAAAATATCGTCGGCAAAGCCTTTTTCATCTGGATGCATTTTGGAAATTTTAAGCGCATTGGTGCTTTTGAATAATTTTCGATAAGATTTTTCTGTTTTTTAATCAGGGTAAAACAATGAAACATCAGCAGCGTGGCATTTCTTTCATCGGCCTTTTGTTTGTCGGCGGCATTCTGGCCTTCACCGGTGTTTTGATGGCCCAGATATTGCCGACGGTGATGGAGTATCAGACTATTCTCAAGACGGTCAACAAAGCTGCCGGGAGCGGAAGCACAGTGGGGGAAGTCAAATCCCTGTTTGACAAGGCCGCAACGATTGACAACATCCACTCCATCACCGGAAAAGACCTGGAAGTGACGAAAGAGGGCGACAAAACGGTCGTGTCTTTTGCCTACACGCGTGAAATTCACCTAGCTGGTCCGGCCTTCATCCTTCTCAAGTACGACGGTAAATCCAAATAAGTGAGAGCCATAACCCCTTCCAGCCTGCCTCTGCAGGCTTTACAAAAGCGCCTGCAACATGAGTTCGCCAATCCCCGGCTGCTGCAGCAGGCGCTGACGCATCGCAGCTTTTCAGCCGATCACAATGAGCGTGTCGAGTTTCTGGGTGACTCTGTGCTGAATCTGGCGGTTGCCGGGTTGCTGTATGAGCAGCTAAGCAATCTGCCCGAGGGCGATTTATCCCGTGTTCGGGCCAATCTGGTCAAGCAGGAAACTCTGCACCAGTTGGCGCTCGTTTTGGGTTTGCCCGATCTGCTGCGCTTGGGCGAGGGCGAAGCCCGTTCTGGCGGGCACAAGCGTCCGTCGATTTTGGCCGATGCGGTCGAAGCCATCATTGGCGCGGTCTATCTCGACGCTGGCTTTGACAAGGCCAATCAGCTGGTGCTACGTCTGTTCAAGGATGTTGAGATCAACCCGCAGATGCAGGCCATTGGCAAAGACCCGAAAACCCAATTGCAGGAATGGCTGCAGGGGCGCAAAATGAAGCTTCCACTTTACCGGGTGGCGGGTACCAGCGGAGCTGCCCATGAGCAGACCTTTGAGGTCGAATGCGAAATAGCCGAACTGGGCCACACCGAGCGCGGCATCGGTGCTTCGCGCCGGGCCGGTGAGCAGGCCGCTGCGGCGGCCATGCTGGTATTTGTTCAGGCCCTGAAGTCCTGAGCCAGCGCTGCAAGCGCCCTTCACGGGCGTCAGCCCAACACGATAAATGGATTATGAGCACAGGTAAAAAACAAACCCCCAAGCCCGCACCCGCCTCAGCGCCGGTTGCGAAAGTCATCCCGGTTTTGCCGGTCACGCAAAGCCAGGATGCGCTCGACGCGATGCTGGCGCGGGCAACTTTCGCGCGCGGCGCGGCTGTGCCGTCCGAAAGCAGTGTGCCCGCCGCTGCTGCTGTGCCAGAAAACGAGCAGCGTTGCGGCCTGATTGCCATCGTCGGCAAGCCCAATGTCGGCAAATCGACGCTGCTCAATGCGCTGGTCGGCCAGAAGGTCAGCATCACCTCGCGCAAGGCGCAGACCACGCGCCACCGCATCACCGGCATGCGCACGCGTGCGGCCACGCAGTTCGTCTTTGTCGATACGCCGGGTTTCCAGACGCGGCACGGCAATGCGCTGAACCGCTCGCTGAACCGCACGGTGGTCGGCGCGGTCAACGATGTCGATCTGATTGTGTTTGTTGTCGAGGCGGGTCAGTTCAATCTGGCTGATGCGAAGGTGCTGGCGCTGTTGCCCGAAAAAACGCCCGCCATTTTGCTGGCCAACAAGTTCGACCTGATTCACCGCCGGGCTGAAATTGCGCCCTGGTTGCGTGACATGCAGGAGCGGCACAACTTTGCCGAGTTCGTGCCCATGTCGGCGAACAATGCCAAGGATGTCGAGCGCCTGTTTGGCATTTGCGAAAAATACCTGCCGGTGCAGCCTTGGATGTACGAAGCCGACGCGCTCACTGACCGCAGCGACCGCTTTATGGCCGCTGAAATCATCCGCGAAAAGCTGTTTCGCCTGACCGGCGACGAGCTGCCTTACACCTCGACCGTCATCATCGACAAGTACGAGGAAGAGGGCGCTTTGCGCAAAATCGCCGCCACCATCGTCGTCGAGCGTGACGGCCACAAGGGCATGATCATTGGCGAGAAGGGCGAAAAGCTCAAACGCATCGGCACAGAAGCCCGGCACGAGCTGGAAGCCCTGACCGGCGGCAAGGTGTTTCTCGAAATCTGGGTCAAGGTGCGTTCCGGCTGGGCCGACGACGAGGCCCGCGTCAAGACCTTCGGCTACGAGTGAGTGGCCACCCAACGCATCAGTCATGAACCTGCCTATGTGCTACACCGCTACGACTGGAGCGAGTCCAGCCTGATTCTGGACGTGTTCACTCGCCATCACGGGCGCATTGCGCTGGTGGCGCGCGGCGCGAAAAAGCCCAGTTCCAGCTTCAGGCCGATTTTGCTGCCGCTGCAGCCGCTGCATCTGGCGTTCGGCGGCGACGCCGAAATTCGCAATCTGAAAAGCGCCGAGTGGCAGGGCGGCCACGTCATGCCGACCGGCGAGGCGCTGCTCTCGGGCTACTACCTCAACGAGCTCTTGATGCGCCTGCTGGCGCGTGAAGACCCGCACCCGGTGCTGTTTGACGCCTACGCCGCCACGGTGCAGTTGCTGGCCCGCCAGAACCCGGACATGCTGCAACTGGCGCTGCGTGCGTTTGAATTGCGCCTGCTGCGCGATATCGGCCTGCTGCCCCGACTCGACGCCGAAACCGCCACGCTCACGCCAGTAGCACCGGATGGCCGCTATGTGCTGCTGCCAGAAACCGGCATCCGACCGGCGCATGACGATGACCGCGCCAGCCTGCCCGGTGCGCAGTGGCAGGCGCTGCAGCAATCGCTGGACGGCCAAGCGGCGTTTGCCCAGACGCTGCAAGCCTGCGTCAGCCATGCCAATGAACTTAAAACCCAATTGCGCGCCTTGCTGCACTACCATTGCGGCGTCAGGGTTCTCAAGACCCGGCAAATGATGATCGACCTGCAAGCCCTTTAATCTGTCAATTCGCCTGTCAATTCGCCTGTCAACCCACCATGATCGCCTTATTTCACCCCCGTCCTGCGCCATCACATCCGCCGCGTCCGCCCGGCACGCCAAAAACCGCTCTGTCGGTCAACGTGAACAAGGTGGCGCTGCTGCGCAACACCCGCCACCTTGACATTCCGAACGTGACCCGCGCCGCCGAGCTGTGTTTGCAGGCGGGCGCGCAGGGCATCACGGTTCATCCCCGGCCCGACGAGCGCCACATCCGCGCCGACGACGTGTACGAAATCGCCGCGCTGATGAAGGACTGGCCGCAGTGCGAGTTCAACATCGAAGGCAACCCGTTCCAGAACCTGATGCACTTTGTGCGCGATCTGTCAGCCCGTGGCCTGCCGCTGCACCAATGCACCTTTGTGCCCGACAGCGAAGGCCAGTTCACCAGCGACCACGGCTGGAGCTTGCCGCAGGACGCCGAGCGGCTGGCACCGCATATCGCCTACGCGCATGCCCACGGCGTGCGTGTCAGCCTGTTCATGGACCCGCTGCCCGGCGCGATGAGCGCCGTCAAGGCGCTGGGCGCGGACCGCATCGAGCTGTACACCGAAACCTACGCCAGCGCCCGGCCCGGCGCTGAAAAAGCCAAGGTGCTGAGCCACTTTATCGAAACGGCGCGGGCCGCCGCCGCCGTCGGCCTGGGCATCAACGCCGGTCACGACCTGAACCGCGAGAACCTGAGCGAATTCCTGCGTGCCGTGCCCGGCGTGCTGGAAGTCTCCATCGGCCACGCCTTGATTGCCGACGCGCTGGAGCTGGGCTATAGCGCCACCGTGAAAGACTACCTGCGCTGCATCAACGAGGCTTTTACGCCTGCGCCACCACCTGCTGCGCCCGTGCCCACGCCCGCTGCCGGATGATTTACGGCATTGGCACCGATATTTGCGATGTGCGCCGCATCCGTGCCAGCCTGGCGCGCCACGGCGAGCACTTCGCCCAGAAAATCCTCAGCGACGCTGAACTGGCGACTTGGGCTGAACGCAGCGCTGCTTGGCCCGAGCGCGGTGTGCGCTATCTGGCAACGCGCTTTTCCGCCAAGGAAGCGTTCAGCAAAGCGATAGGTCTGGGGCTGCAGGCACCGATGACCTTGCGCGATTGCGCCATCGTCACGGCGGCCAGTGGCCAGCCGGAAATCGTGCTGCACGGCGCGCTCAAAATTTGGTTCGAGGCGCGCCAGCTCAGCGCCCACGTCAGCCTCAGCGACGAAGCTGATTACGCCGCCAGCTTTTGCGTGGTGGAAAAAAACCAGAAACTTTGAAACACCCCCATCCATGACCCAGCACGCCCCCCTCATCATCGACATCGCCGGCCTCAAGCTCACGAAAGACGACCGCCGCCGCCTAGAAAATCCGCTGACCGGCGGCATCATTTTGTTTTCCCGCAACTGGAAAGACCGCCAGCAGCTGGGCAAACTGTGCGCCGAGATCAAAAGCCTGCGCGACGACCTGTTGATTTGCGTCGATCACGAAGGCGGGCGCGTGCAGCGTTTCCGCAGCGACGGCATGACGCCGCTGCCGACTATGCGCGCTTTGGGCCAGCTCTGGATCGAAGACCAGATGGCCGCCACCAACGCCGCCACCGCCTGCGGCTACGTGCTCGGCGCCGAGCTGCGCGCTTGCGGCGTCGATTTCAGCTTCACGCCGGTGCTTGATTTGGACTACGGCGAAAGCGGCGTCATCGGCGACCGCGCTTTTGGCCGCGACCCGCGCGTCGTCAGCCTGCTGGCGAAAAGCCTGATGCACGGCTTGCTGCAAAGCGGCATGGCCAACTGCGGCAAGCATTTCCCCGGCCACGGCTTTGTCAAGGCCGACTCGCACACCGAAATTCCCGTCGATACGCGCACGCTGAAAGCCATTTTGAAAGACGACGCCGCGCCCTACGACTGGCTCAACACGACGCTGACCAGCGTCATGCCCGCGCATGTGATTTACCCGAAAGTCGATGCGCGCCCGGCTGGTTTTTCGGAAAAGTGGCTGACGTTTATCCTGCGCGGCCAGCTCGGTTTTGGCGGCGCGATTTTCAGCGACGATTTGAGCATGGCCGGTGCGCGGCTGATCGACGGCCAGCAAGTCAGCTACACCCAAGCCGCCATTACCGCGCTGAACGCGGGCTGCGACATGGTGCTGCTGTGCAACCAGTCGGTGGGCAAGGGCAAGGCGGTCGATGAGCTGCTCGACGGCATGACCGAGGCGCAGCTCAGCGGCGAATGGGAACCGCTGGAGTCCAGCGAAATGCGCCGCCTCGACCTGCTGCCGACCACGCCCGCCCACGAGTGGGACGAGCTGATGCTGCACCCGGCCTATATGCACGCGATGAGCCTGATTCCGGCCTGAGCTTGAAGCTGAAGCCGGATGGCGCCCCGCGTGGTAATGCGATTACTCGAACAGCCGCGCCAGCAGTGCCCCGTCAGCGGGCGCTTCCAGCGGAATCCACACGCGCATCGGGCTGCCCGAAGCCACGGTGATGGTTTCGCCATCGAGGTTTTTCATCGCGCTGACTTCCAGCGTGCGGTTGCCGCTGGGGTGAATCACTTCCAGCGTATCGCCGACTGAAAAGCGGTTTTTGGTTTCCACCTCGGCCCAGCCGTCTTTCTCGCTCTTGACTTCGCCGACGAACTGGCTGCGGCGCATTTCCGAGCTGCCGGTTTCGTAGTTCTGGTAGTCCTGCGACGGGCGGCGTTCCAGAAAACCCGCCGTGTAGCCGCGATTGGCCAAGCCTTCCAGCTCGGTAATCAAGGCTGGGTTGAACGGGCGGCCCGCCACCGCGTCGTCAATGGCGCGGCGGTACACCTGCGCCGTGCGCGAGACGTAATACTGGCTCTTGGTGCGGCCTTCGATCTTCAGCGAATCGACGCCGATTTTGACCAGCCGCTCGACGTGCTCGACGGCGCGCAAGTCCTTGCTGTTCATGATGTAGGTGCCGTGCTCGTCTTCCATGATGGGCATCAGCTGGCCGGGGCGCTCTTTTTCTTCGAGCAGATAAACCTGGTCGGCCAGCGGGTGGCGCGTGCCGCCGCCGCAAGCGGCAAAACCCTGCTCGGCTTCCTGCTGCGCCTGGGCAAAGCTGAAGTCGCCTTCGAGCTTGATGGGCTGGACTTCGCCGGAGTCGGTTTTGTCGGTGGCGGCGCTGGTTTTGTAGTCCCAGCGGCAGGCGTTGGTGCAGGTGCCTTGGTTCGAGTCGCGGCGGTTGAAATAGCCCGACAGCAGGCAGCGGCCCGAATACGCAATGCACAGCGCGCCATGCACAAACACTTCGAGTTCGATGTCCGGGCATTCCTGGCGGATTTTTTCGATCTCGTCCAGGCTGAGTTCGCGCGACAAAATGATGCGCGCCACGCCCATCGTTTGCCAGAATTTCACTGCCGCCCAGTTCACGGTGTTGGCCTGCACCGACAGGTGAATCGCCACTTCCGGCCACTTTTCGCGCACCATCATGATCAGGCCGGGGTCGGCCATGATGAGGGCGTCGGGCTTCATCGCAATGACCGGCTCGATGTCGCGCAGGTAGGTGCGGACTTTGTCGTTGTGCGGCAGCAGGTTGCTGGTGACGAAGAATTTCTTGCCGCGTGCGTGGGCTTCTTCAATGCCGGTCTGAATTTGTTCGAGGCGGAATTCATTGTTGCGCGCCCGCAGCGAGTAGCGCGGCTGGCCGGCGTACACCGCGTCGGCACCAAAGTCGTAAGCAGCGCGCATCTTGTCGAGCGAGCCGGCGGGCAGGAGGAGTTCAGGTTTCTTGAGCGTCATGCCCCGATTGTCCCCTGTCGCGGGTTGTTTTTCTTTTGTGCTTCGGCAGTTGCTGGAGGCCTGAATCTGAACGACAATTTTTGGATGATTGACGATACGACTGCTTTTCACGGCACCGGGGCGCGCATGGGCCGCCTGCAGCCGACAAAACCCTTTGTTCTGACCCGGTGTGCGGTTGCATTTTTGGGTCGGGGGGCTTTATTCCCCGCTGTCGCATGACCCGGCAGCTTCTGGTGGCCGGGGGTGGCATCGGCGGGCTGGCGGCGGCGCTGGCGGCTTCGCGGGCGGGCTGGGATGTGCGCCTGTACGAGCGGGCGCCGGTCTTTGCCGAGGTCGGCGCGGGCGTTCAGCTTGGCCCCAACGCCGTGCGGCTGCTGCACGGCTGGGGGCTGGAAGACGAGCTGGCGCAACTGGCGGCGTTTCCCGCGCGGCTGCAGGTGCGCGACGCGGTCTCGGGCGGCGAGTTGGGCGTGCTGCCGCTGGGCAAGCAGGCGCTGGACAAATACGGCGCGCCCTATGCCACGATTCACCGCGCCGATCTGCACGGCCTGCTGCTGCGGGCGGTGAAGGGGCGCGAGAACCTGTGGCTCAAGCTCAACACCAGCCTGTCCGGCTACCACGACAGCGGGCGGGAAATCACGCTCAAAACCACCGAGCGCCTGACGATTGGCCGTCTGGATGGCGCGCATGCCGAGGCGCCGCCCGGCTTTACCGAACTGGCCGAGTCGATTGATTTGCTCGAAGTCGAGGGCGACGCGCTGGTCGGCGCCGAGGCCTGTGGAGCCGCGTGCGCGAGCTGATGCTCGGCGATGGCCCGCCGCGCGTCAGCGGCCATCTGGCCTACCGAGCGATGCTGCCGCAGGCCAGCCTGCCGGGGCCGCTGCGCAGCCAGCAGGTGACGGCCTGGCTGGGGCCGAAGCTGCATGCCGTGCAGTATCCGGTGCGCGGCGGCGAGTGGCTCAATCTGGTGGTGATCGTGCAAGGGCCAGCGCCGCACGATTTGCAAAACTGGGACCATCAGGCCAACGGCGCTGATCTGCAGGCTGCCACCCAGTTGCTCTGCGCCCCGCTGTGCAGGCTGATTGACGCGGTGACGGCGGGTGCCAGCCCGGCCACGCCCGCCTGGCGGCTGTGGCCGCTGTGCGACCGCCCGCCGATCAGCGGCGCGCGCCAGCAGGCTCAGGGCCGCGTGGCTTTGCTCGGCGATGCCGCGCACCCGATGCGGCCCTATCTGGCGCAGGGCGCGGGCATGGCGATTGAAGATGCGGCCTCGTTGGGCTCTGTGTTGGCCCAAGCGCGGGATCCGGCTTTTGATGTGCCCGCCCTGCTGCAACGCTACGCCCTGAACCGCTGGCAGCGCAATGCCCAGGTGCAAGCCCGCTCCGAGCGCAACGGCCAGCTATTTCACGCCCAGGGGCCGCTGCGCTGGGGCCGCGACGCAGGCATGAAGCTGCTGGGCGAGAAGGTGATGGACCTGCCCTGGCTGTACGGCTACGGAGCCTGAAGCGGGAGCGGCGCGGTGCCGGGGCGCACAGGCATGGCCACCATCGCGGCCACCGACTCGGCCATGCCGGTCAGCGACGGATTGCTCAGGCCCGCGTCTTTCATGATCGCATCAATGATGGGCTTGGCCACCTGGTACTGCAGCGCCGAGTTGACCGCCTGTTCCGGCAGCGTCCCGCCGCCCTGAGCGCCCGGCATTGCCGTGCCACCGCTGGCACCATTGCCGCCCCCGCCTGGCATGCCATTGACCTGAAACAGCCGGATCGACTCGATTTTCTCCATCGGCTTGACCGACTGCGCAATGATGGCGGGCAGCGCCTCGATCAGCTGCAGGCGCACGGCCAGGTCGATTTGCGCCGTGCCCAGCCGGTTTTTGGCTTCGTTGATTGCGGTAATACCTTCGGCCTCGGCCAGCGCGGCGGCCTTTTTCGCATCGGCTTCGACGCGCAGCGCCAGCGCCCGGTTTTCAGCGGCCTGGCGATGCGCTTCAGCGGCCACAGTGATAGCGATGGCCTGCTGCTCGGCTTCGCGGGCTGCGTCGATCAGCTGAATCGACTTGCTGCGCTCGGCAATGACCACTTCGCGGGCCGTGTTGACCAGCTCTTCGGACTTGACCGCGTCGGCGCGTGCCGTGTTGGCCGCCGCATCAGCCTGCGACTGCTCTTGCGATTTCTGGGCAATCGCAATCGCGGCGGTCTGATTGGCCAGCTCGATGGACTGGCGCTGCTCGGCTTGCTTGACCTTGGTTTCGCGGTCGGCCTCGATCTGCTTTTTTTGCACCGACAGCGTCTTGTCGATCTCGGCGTTGTTGACGGTGCGGTCAGCCTCGATGCGCCGCTCCTTGACCAGCCGATCGGCATTGATGCGCACCTCCTCGGCTTCGCGGTGGCGTTCGGCTTCGATTTTGGCAATCGTCGCGGCCTGCTCGGCCTTGGCGTTGGAGATTTCCTGCTGCTGCGTCAGCGTGGCAAATTCCTGCTCCTTGATGATGGTCAGCTTGAGCCGCTCGGCTTCGAGGTTTTTGGCGCGCACCTGCACTTCGGTGTCTTGCTCGATGTCGTTGCGCTGCTTGCGTCGGCTTTCGGTTTCTTCGGTCAGGCGCGTCAGGCCTTCGGCGTCAAACGCATTGCTGGGGTTGAAAAACTCTTTGGCGGTCTGATCCATGCTGGTCAGCGACACCGATTCGAGCTCCAGGCCGTTCTTTTCGAGGTCTTCGGCGACGGCGTTTTGCACCGCCTGAACAAATTCGCGGCGCTTGTCCTGCAGCTCGCGCATCGTCATCGTGGCCGCCGTGGCGCGCAGTGCATCGACAAACTTGTCTTCGACCAGCAGCTTGAGCAAGGCGGGCTCCATCGTCTTGCGCCCCAGCGTCTGGGCGGCCGTGCTGATCGACTCGGTGTTTTGTTTCACCCGGACAAAAAAAGCGGCGGCCACATCAACCCGCATCCGGTCCAGCGCAATCAGGCTTTGCTCGCGGTGGCGCGAGACTTCGAGCTTGAGAGTGTTCATGTTGACCGGAATGGTTTCATGAAAAATCGGCAGCACAATCGCGCCGCCGTCCATGATCACTTTCTGGCCGCCCAGGCCGGTGCGGACAAAAGCGGTTTCTTTGGAGGCGCGGTGGTAGAGCCGCGCAAAGACGATGCCGATCAGCACCAAGGGAAAAAGCACGAGTCCGGCTGGAATCGTGACGTTGGCAAGCATGTCAATCACAAGTTTTATCCTGGTTATGGTTTGTTGTTGAGTGTTGAAATTGAGGCGTTACAAAAGCTCAGGGTGCGGGTTGCGTATGCACTTGAAGCGGGCACCGGTTTTGCTGACCAGCACGATGGCGCTGCCTTCGGCAAAGGTGTCGTCGGCCAGATCGGGCTCGACCATCACGTAGTGCGCGTGACCATGCGCGTCTTTGACCTTGGCTTCTGCGGCCAAGCCGGGGCGCGCCGTGCCTCTGAGAACGACGCCTGCGCGGCCAATGAGCGTTTGCTCGCTGACGGCGCTGGTTTCGTCACTGGGAATGATGGTGGCCAGCAGCCCGCCCAGCGCGCCGACGCTGAACACGCCAACCAAAAATGCTGGAATCGCCGCCAGCCACGCGGGCAGCAAAGCGCCGCTCAGGCTGTCCGCCAAGGCCTGAATGACGTAGCCCGACAGCGTGAAACCGGCCAGAAACAGAATCAAGAGAATCAGCAGCGGCACTTTGCCGACATGCAGCCAGCCCAGCGGGCCGTCCACGTGAGGCATGTCTGGCAGCATGTTTTCGAGCAGCAGCGCGGGGCTGTGAGCCAGCAGCAGCCCCAAGCCTTCGAGCAGGCCGATGCCCACCATGACGGCCAGTGCGGCACCAAAGGGCCAGGTTTGCGGTGCAGTCAGGAAGATCATGCGCTCAGGCTTTCTTCGGATCCGGGTCTTGCGCGCCCGCTTTGAGGGCGGCCAGGCGCTCGTTGATTTTGTTGTCCAGCACCAGTTGGCTCAGCTCTGTGAGCTGGGCGGCCTGCGCCAAGCCTGCGCTGTGCGCCGCCGGACTCAGGCCGGTTTGGCGCTGGTAGGTGCGGTCAAACGCGGACTGGGCATGCTGCAGCCGGGCTGCGGTGTTGCTGCTGGCGGCGGTTGCGGCGGCAGGGTTTTCGGACAGGCGGCGGGCGGCTTCAAAGTCGGCAATGGCTTTGTCCATTTCCCGCTTTTTGCCCATCAGGGCTTCGATGAAGCTCGACAGCTCTTGGTCTTGCCGCCCCAACTCGGCGAGGCTGGATTCGAGAATCGGCTGCTGGGCCTCGATGTCGATCTGGCGCGCAATGGCTGGTTTGGCCAGGTCTTCGCGCTGTTGCGCCAGCGCGGTGGTGATGGCTGCTGTTAGCGTGTCGTGCTCTTGGCTCAGGCGAAGCAGTTGCTGCTGGGCGACATGCCGGTTGGCCACCAAGCGGCCCAGTTCGGCGCGCACCTCGTCGGTGAGCTGTTCGACCTCTCGCACGGACTGCTCCAGCAGAGCCAGCGGTGCAGCATCCTCCATTTTTCCCAGCAGCGCATGCGCGCCGCCGGTGATGAGGCGTGTCACTCTTAATCGCAAGTTATTGGCCATGAATAAATCTCCCTTTCTCGTTGTGATGAATCTGTCACGCCGGCACCGGGAGGGTTTGAATACCCGGAATGGAATTACCCAGAATGACGGTTTCATCATAAGCCGCAGAAGGCCCGCTGAGCGCCTGCCTGTGCAGGATTTGACAAAGCCTCAGGGCGGGGCTGGGGCACAATTTGGCCCTTCGGCGCTGGGCCGTTTGATTTATTCCCCTGAACAGAGACAAGGCAAAAAATGACTTCCCAAACCTCGGAAAACGGCAAAGTCGCCCTCGTGACTGGCGCAGGCAGCGGCATTGGCCGGGCGGTGGCGCTGGCTTTTCTGCGCGCAGGCTATCGTGTGGTGCTGGCCGGACGCCGTATTGAGCCGCTCAATGAAGTCGCCGCAGAATCTGGCACCGAGCGCGCCTTGGCGGTGGCCACCGATGTGAGCCAGCCCGCGTCGGTCGATGCGCTGTTTGCGGCGATTGCCGACAAGTTTGGCCGCCTCGATGTGCTGTTCAATAATGCGGGCGTGAGTTCGCTCAAGACGCAGTTTGAAGACCTAGATTTTGCGCAGTGGCAAAACGTGGTCGATACCAACCTGACGGGTTCGTTTTTGTGCGCGCAGGGCGCTTTTCGGCTGATGAAGGCGCAGTTGCCGCAGGGTGGGCGCATCATCAACAATGGCTCGATTTCGGCTCAGTCGCCACGGCCCAATTCGGCGCCCTACACGGCGACCAAGCACGCCATCACGGGGCTGACCAAGTCGATTTCGCTCGATGGGCGCAAGTACAACATCGCCTGCGGGCAGATTGACATCGGCAACGCGCTGACGGCGCTGGCCGCGCCCATGACCCAGGGCATGCCCCAAGCCAATGGCCAGATCGCCACCGAGCCGATGATGAGCGTGAGCGAAGTGGCTGATGCGGTGTTGCACATGGCCGCGCTGCCGCTTTCGACCAACGTGCAGTCCATGACCATCATGGCCACGGCGATGCCGTTTGTCGGGCGCGGCTGAGCGCCGCCACGGCTCAGTAGGTTTCTAGCGTCAGGTGGACGACGGTCTGGTTCAGCAGCACATAGGCCACTTCGCCAAAAGTCATCGGGCCGGTGACATGGCCGGTGCGCTTGCCTTCTAGCTCGCAGTACAGGTAGTTGAGCACGCAGTTGCAGGAAAAACCGGCTTTTTCCGGCAGTTCTGCAATCGCCTGGCCGAGCGCGGCTTCATAGCTGCCGGTAAAAGGCTTGGCCAGCCGGTAAGCCACATGCGGAAACACCGGGCCGTAAAACTGCACGTTGTCCTTGGCTTCGTCCACGGCCTTGAGGCTGACGTTGATCATCGCGCCGCTGTAGTCGGCCACCAGCGGCAAGCGGGTGTCGTGCTGGATGCGGGTGAGGTATTTGGCCAGCGAGGTCACTTCGCCGTTGACCCGGCAGGTCGAGGCTTCAAAGCCGCTGGTCTCAAATTCGATCAGGTCGCCATCGCCCTGGGTGAACAGGTTGACGATGCTGACCTGCGCGCTGACGTTGTCCGGCAGCGGCACATGAATGACGACCGCCTGGTTTTCCAGCAGTGCGCCGCTGCGCCCGTCGCGCACTTTGGGGCTGCGCTTGCCCATGTCGTCAAGATGGATGCCCGAAATCCAGCCGACCAGCGGCTTCATGAACATTTCCTCGTACATCGAGGCATGCTGGGCATATTCAAAATGCACTTCGGAAAAGGCCGGCAGGATGATCAGGCTGAAACCGTTGGCGGGCGCCTCCATGCACACCTGCGACAGCGAGGCCGCGTCATAGCGCCGGATCGTCGGCTTGAGGTCCGGGTGAAACGACAGCGGCGTGACGAACAGCTTGTCGCGCGTGGTGATGCCGCCGTCCTGGCTCATGAAATAGGGAATCGTGCCGCCTATCCAGTTGCCGTCGGGCAGCGCGGCCAGCACGTCTTCGTCGCCCGCAATCGCCAGCGTGGCGCCGCTGCGGATCATTTCGGCAGTGGCATCCGGTGTGAGCAGTAGCTGTTGCAGCGTGTTCATACGGACTCCGTGTGTGACAGTTCTTTGAATTGGTTCAATTCATAACCCAAGCTGCGCTGGTTGCGCTCGACATATTTGTGCAGCTCGCGCAGCTTGAGCCGCTTGACCTCGTCGTTTTGCTGCAGGCTGACTTGCTGGCGCAGCTTGGTCAGAATCAGCTGCAGGCTCAAGGTTTTGATGTGGATATTGATCGCGCCGGTGATCAAGTGTTCCCAGATCGGGTCTTCCACGTCGGGCACATTGCTGGCACTCGCTGAGGCTTGCTGGGCCGATGTTTGGGCGGCGCTGGAAGGGTCAACCTTCTTGGTCGGGGTGTATTCAAACTTCACATGGCCATTGTCCAGCGCATGCTTGAATTTCCACAGCTCGGTAAATGGGATGTTCAGGATGTCGCAGATGGTGTGCATCTCCATGCCTTCGGCCAAGCAGATAAAAATCTGGCGCGACAGCCGGTTGGAAAACGGCAAGCCGGGCTGGCCGAACCAGGGCAGGTCAAAATGGCGCTCATCGAGCACATCGGTGGTGTGAATCTGGCAACTGAAGTTCATGCAGTTGAGGTGACGCCACTGCATTTCCGGGCCGCTGGCGGGCACTTCGATGATTTGTTCTGCCGGACTGAAATTGAACCAGCTGCGTTTTTTCTCGACGTTAGGCCGGGGCTGTCGGGTAATCCACACATGGACAATCGTTGCGACTTCATCGACGCGGTACTGAACGGCACGCCACGGATGGGCAATACCGGCGGCCTGCACCAAGTAATCCGCGATTGAAAATGCCTGAACTTCTTTCATCACCAGTCTCCTAAAACTTCACATAGGCCGACTCCGTTGCTCCTTGAAAAGGAGGCAGGCCGGAACGGCGAAACCATCCGGCCTGCAGCCTTCGGCCAACAGGCTATTTTGCCCGGAATTGCTTAGAAGAAACCCAGCGCGTTCGGGCTGTAGCTGACCAGCAGGTTTTTGGTCTGTTGGTAGTGGTCGAGCATGACCTTGTGGGTCTCGCGGCCAATGCCTGATTCCTTGTAGCCGCCAAACGTCGCGTGGGCCGGGTAAGCGTGGTAGCAGTTGGTCCACACGCGGCCCGCCTGAATCGCGCGGCCCATGCGGTAGGCTGTGCTGCCGTCGCGCGTCCACACGCCAGCGCCCAGGCCGTAAGGCGTGTCGTTGGCGATTTCCAGCGCTTCAGCTTCGTCCTTGAAAGTCGTCACCGCCAGCACGGGGCCGAAGATTTCTTCCTGGAAAATACGCATCTTGTTGTGGCCCTTGAACAGCGTCGGCTGGATGTAGTAGCCGCCTGCCAAGTCGCCTTCAAGTTCAGCACGGGCGCCGCCTGCCAGCAGTTCAGCGCCTTCTTCCTTGCCGATGGTCAGGTAGGCTTCGATCTTCTTCATCTGCTCGACGGAGGCTTGTGCGCCCATCATGCAGTCAGTGTCCAGCGGGTTGCCTTGCTTGATCGCGGCGACGCGGGCCAAGACACGCTCCATGAACTTGTCGTAAATCGATTCCTGAATCAAGGCGCGGCTTGGGCAGGTGCAAACCTCGCCCTGGTTGAACGCAAACAGCACCATGCCTTCAATCGCCTTGTCAAAGAACGCGTCGTCCGCGTCGGCGATGTCGGCAAAGAAGATGTTGGGCGACTTGCCGCCGAGTTCCAGCGTGGCCGGAATCAGGTTCGTCGCAGCGGCTTGCGCAATCACGCGGCCCGTGGCAGTCGAGCCCGTGAAGGCGATTTTGGCAATGCGCTTGCTGGTGGCCAGCGGCATACCGGCTTCGCGGCCAAAGCCGTTGACGATGTTTAGCACGCCAGCGGGCAGCAAGTCGGCAATCAGCTCGACCAGAATCAGGATCGAAATCGGCGTCGATTCAGCGGGTTTCAAAACTACGCAATTGCCAGCAGCAATCGCAGGCGCCAGCTTCCAGGCGGCCATCAGAATCGGGAAATTCCACGGAATGATCTGGCCGACCACGCCCAAAGGCTCGTGGAAGTGGTACGCGATGGTGTCGCCGTCGATTTCGGAGAGCGAACCTTCTTGCGCGCGCAGGCAACCGGCGAAATAGCGGAAATGATCGACGGTCAGCGGAATGTCGGCGTTCAGCGTTTCGCGGATCGCCTTGCCGTTATCGACGGTTTCGGCGTAGGCGAGCTTTTCGAGGTTTTGTTCGATGCGGTCGGCGATTTTGAGCAGCACATTGGCGCGTTCGGCGGCGGGCGTTTTGCCCCAGGCGGGCGCGGCGGCGTGGGCGGCGTCCAGCGCCAACTCGATGTCGGCGGCGGTGGAGCGGGCCGCCTGCGTGTAGCTCAGACCGGTGATCGGGGTGATGACGTCAAAATACGCGCCCCCGACGGGCGCCACAAACTTGCCGCCGATGAAGTTGTCATACTGGGCTTTGTACTCGATGGGGGCACCGGCAGCGCCGGGAAGTGCATAGATCATTGTTGTCTCCGAGGGATGTAAAGATGGCGATGAACCCGTTGGGCGGAAAAATGCTGAAGGGTTTCACACAAGACCTGCTGTTTGCACAAGCCATGCCAGCAGTGGCTGCCAGCCTGGGTCTTGGTGCTTACCCTCATTCGAGCATCGAATAAACCTCGCAATCAGCCCGGTTCAGCGGTGGCGCCGGTGTGTTGGGCGCCGCGCTGTTACTGGGGGGGTGAACAGCCTGTGCCAAAACGGAACAGTGAAGAGGGGTGCCCTGGCGCTGCGCTTCAGGCCAGTCGGCCGAGCAGCAGGTATTCCATCAGCGCCTTTTGCACATGCATGCGGTTTTCAGCTTCGTCCCAGACGACGGATTGCGGACCGTCGATGACTTCGGCTTCAACTTCCTCGCCCCGGTGGGCGGGCAGGCAGTGCATGAACAGCGCGTCGGGCTTGGCCGCGCGCATCATCTCGCGGTCCACGCACCACTTGGCGAAGGCTTTTTTACGCACCTCGTTTTCGGCTTCGTAGCCCATGCTGGTCCACACGTCGGTGGTGACCAGATCGGCACTGGCGCAGGCCTGCATCGGGTCGCTGAACAGCTGGTAGCTGCTGGCCGAGCGGGCACCGGCAATCGACTGGTCCACCTCGTAGCCGCCGGGCGTGCTCAGGTGCATCTTGAAGCCCAGGATTTCGCTGGCCTGCAGCCAGGTGTTGGCCATGTTGTTGCCGTCGCCAATCCAGGCCACCGTCTTGCCTTTGATCGAGCCGCGATGCTCGATGTAGGTGAAGATGTCGGCCAGAATCTGGCAGGGATGAAATTCATTCGTCAGGCCGTTGATGACCGGCACGCGCGAGTGCGCGGCAAAGCGCTCGATTTTGGTCTGCTCAAAGGTGCGGATCATCACCAGATCGACCATGCGGCTGATGACTTTGGCGCTGTCTTCAATCGGCTCGGCGCGGCCCAGCTGGCTGCCTTCGGTGGTCAGGTTGACGACGGTGCCGCCGAGCTGGTACATGCCAGCCTCAAAGCTGACGCGGGTGCGCGTCGAGGCTTTCTCGAAAATCATCACCATCGTGCGGTCAATCAGCGGCTGGTGCTTTTCGTAGGCCTTGAATTTTTTCTTGATCAGCGCGGCACGCTCGAACAGGTAGGCGTACTCGTCGGCTGTCAGGTCGCTGAACTGCAGGTAATGCTTGACCGGGTTCGGGGCGGGGCTCATGCTGCTGCGCCTTCCTGCAGAAATTGTTTGATCAAGGGGCACAGGATGGCGACGGCTTCATCGGCTTCGGCGGCGGTGATGATGAGCGACGGCACCATGCGCACCACGCTGTCGGCGGTCACGCTGATCAGCAGGCCGTTTTCGGCGGCGCGGTTGACCAGCACGCCGCAGGGCCGGTCCAGCTCGATGCCAATCATCAGACCGCGTCCGCGCACTTCCTTGAAGCCGCTCACGTCGGCCAACTCGCGCGTCAGTGCGGCGCGCAGGTGCTCGCCGATGGTGCTGGCGTTGGCCAGCAGGCCGTCTTCTTCCATGATGCGCAGGGTTTCGACCCCGGCGCGCATCGCCAGCGGATTGCCGCCAAAGGTCGAACCGTGGTTGCCGGGCGCAAAAATGCGCGCCGCTTTCGGGCCTGCGACCACCGCGCCGACTGGAACGCCCGAACCCAGCCCTTTGGCCAGCGGCATCACGTCCGGCACGATACCGGCCCACTGGTGCGCAAACCATTTGCCGGTGCGGCCCATGCCGCATTGCACCTCGTCGATCATCAACAGCCAGTCGCGCTCGTCGCACAGCGCGCGCACGTCGCGCAGGTAGTCGTCGGTCATGCTGTGAATGCCGCCTTCGCCCTGAATGGCTTCAAAGAACACGGCGACCACGTTTGGGTTGCCTTCGGTGGCGTCCTTCAGCGCGTCCACATTGTTAATCGGCACGCGAATAAAGCCCTCGACCAGCGGGCCGAAACCGGCCTGCACCTTGACGTTGCCGGTGGCACTCAGCGTGGCAATGCTGCGGCCGTGAAAGGCTTTTTCATAGACGACGATTTCCGGGCGCTCAATGCCCTTGTCGTGGCCGAACTTGCGCGCCAGTTTCAGCGCTGCTTCGTTCGCTTCCAGCCCGGTGGAGCAGAAAAAGACGTTTTCCATGCCGGACAGCTCGACCAGCTTGGCGGCCAGTGCTTCTTGCAGCGGCACATGGTAGTAATTTGACGAGTGAATCAGTTTGCCGATCTGCTCCTGCAACGCGGGCACCAGCCGGGGGTGGTTGTGGCCCAGCGTGTTGACGGCAATGCCGCCCAGCGCGTCGAGGTAGGCTTTGCCGTTCACATCCCAAACGCGGCAGCCTTGGCCGTGTGATAGCGCTATCGGCAGGCGGCCGTAAGTGTTCATCACGTGGGGCGAGGCGGCTTCGATGTGCGGGGGCAGGGCAGCGGTCATGGTCAAACTCCGGGGCAGTGGCTAACAACAAAAAAGGCCGCATGAAAAAAAGGCTGCGGGCCTGCAATGATTTTAGGCGCAGAGTTTGTCTCTTTTCATGATGATGCTGCATCACTGTCGTGCGCTGGGTGTGGTGTCGTGCGCTCGGGATTAGGCGTCTGAGTCTTATATAAGATAGAATACTTTTGCGCTGCAGCATGGGGCTTATCCTTGTCCCTGGCACCCCTAAAAAACCTTCCATCAGATGGTCTCCAACTCCGCAAAAGAAGTCTTCATTCAGGGCATCACCCAAGACGGCAAAACCTTCCGCCCCAGCGACTGGGCCGACAGGCTTTCCGGTGTGATGAGTCAGTTTCGCCCCGGCGGGCCGCAGCCCGGCAGCCATCTGACCTATTCGCCTTGGTGTTTTCCCACCGTCATCAACGGCATCAAGTGTGTTGTGGTCAATGCCGAACTGCGCGACGCCGAGCCTATGGCCTGGGATTTCGCGCTCAATTTTGCCAAGGACAACAACCTGCAAATTGCCGAAGCCTGCCTGCTGCCCGACGCGTTCTGACCTTGCAGTTCAAACCGAAACGCCCATAAAAAAACCGCCCGAAGGCGGTTTTTTTACTTTTGCTGCAGCGCACCCTGCGAAACGGCGAACAGTTTTTGGTTGAAGAAAAACTGTCCGGGCGATTTGCCTAAACGAGTTAGGCGGCTTGCAGTGCCAAGGCCTTGACCTTGGCGGACAGGCGGCTCTTGTCGCGCGCTGCCTTGTTTTTGTGGAAGATGCCCTTGTCGGCGATCATGTCCACAACGCTTTGCGCTTTGGCAAAGAGTTCAGCTGCTTTGGTCTTGTCGCCGCTCAGAACGGCTTTTTCGACGTTTTTCACAGCGGTGCGGTACTTCGAGCGCAGCGAGGTGTTCGCAGCGTTCAGCTTGGTGTCTTGGCGGACGCGCTTGCGACCGGAGGCGAGACGGGGGTTCTTTTTCTTGGGTTTGGTAGCCATATATAAATTCCTTTAATCCGGGGAGGAGTCTGCGGATGTTGCAGCAAAGCCCGCGATTATACGACGGATGCCCGCAATCATTTGGCGCGTTTTTTTCAAACCGGTGGCGCCAGCGCATAAACTCTTGCCGTGTCACTTTTTAAATCCGCCTCCACCGTTTCGCTGTTCACCCTGCTGTCGCGCGTCACCGGGCTGGCGCGCGAGCTCTTGATTGCTTCGAGCTTTGGCGCCAGCGCCATGACCGACGCCTTCAATGTAGCGTTTCGAATTCCCAACCTGTTTCGGCGCCTGTTTGCCGAGGGCGCTTTCAGCCAGGCTTTTGTGCCGGTGCTGGCCGCGAGCAAGGCCAAAAACGGCGAAACCGCCACCCATGTGCTGATCAGTCAGGTGGCCACGCTGCTGAGCTGGGCGCTGTTGCTGACCTGCGTTGTCGGCGTGCTGGCCGCACCGCTGTTGGTGTGGGCGATGGCCAGCGGCCTGCAGCAGGCGCCCGAGGGCTACGCGGCGGCGGTGGTGATGACACGCTGGATGTTTCCGTATATCGGCTTCATGTCGATGGTGGCGCTGTCCTCGGGCGTACTCAACACCTGGCGCCATTTTGCCGTGCCAGCGGCCACGCCGGTGCTGCTGAACATGGCGATGATTGGCGCGGCCTGGTTTGGCGTGCCCTGGTTTCGCACGCTGGGCATTGAGCCGGTCTATGCGCTGAGTGCGGGCGTGATGCTGGGCGGGATGCTGCAGTTGGGCGTGCAGATTCCGGCGCTCAAGCGGCTCGGGTTGTTGCCCAGAATCGGCATGAGTTGGGCGGCGGTCCAACAGGCTTGGGCTGATCCGGCCACCAAAAGCATCGCCCGGTTGATGGTGCCCGCGCTGCTGGGCGTCAGCGTGGCGCAAATCTCGCTGCTGATCAACACGCAAATTGCCTCGCACCTGACGCCCGGCAGCGTCAGCTGGCTGACTTACGCCGACCGGCTGATGGAGTTTCCCACCGCCATGCTGGGCGTGGCCATCGGCGTGGTGCTGACGCCGCAACTGGCAGCGGCCAGGGGCGCGGGCGACGCGGCCAAATACTCGGAAATGCTCGACTGGGGGTTGCGCATCGTGGTGCTGCTGAGTCTGCCCAGCGCGGTGGCGCTGCTGACCTTTGGCGAGCCGCTGGTGGCAACGCTCTACCACTACGGCGCTTTTACCGCCCACGACGTGCAGCAGACCACGGGCGCCCTGATGGGCTACGGCGCGGGCCTGCTCGGGCTGGTGGCGATCAAGGTGCTGGCGCCCGGTTTTTACGCCAGCCAAGACATCAAGACACCGGTGAAGATCGCCGTGATGGTGCTGGTGATTACCCAGTTTCTCAATTTGCTGCTGGTGCCGTATTTCCAGCATGCCGGGCTGGCGCTGGCGATTGGCATTGGCGCGCTGATCAATGCGCTGTTTTTGCTCGTCGGCCTGATCAAGCGCGGCAGCTACAGCCCGGCGCCCGGCTGGCTGCTGTTTGGATTGCAGGTGTTTGCTGCCAGCGCGCTGCTGGCCGTGTTCCTGCTCTGGGCCGCCGCATCGGTCAGTTGGACGGAGCTGAGGGCCGTGTATTTCCAGCGCATCGGGCTGATGGCTCTGGTTCTGGGCGTCTCGGCGGCGATTTATTTTGGGGTGCTGTGGGTGTCCGGGCTCAAGCTGCGCGAGTTGCTGCGGCGCTGACAGGTGGCCGGGCCAGCGATGCGCTTTGATCCAGCACACATGGTAAAGATTTCCCGCTTCACAACGGGCACTGGTTTGTGAGAAAGTAGTCTTATGCAAATAAATTTCGCCGTACCGTCTCCGCTGCAGTATTTTTCTAGTTTGGTGCAAAGTGATGCGCATTTTCCGTTGCTGGAAACGGCCATCAGTCTGGCGCAAGACGAGTATCCCGACCTGGATGTGGAGCAGGTGCTCGGGGATGTCGATCAGTTGCTGGCACGCCTCAAGCGCCGCCTGCCCACCGATGCGTCCGAGCTGCAGCGCCTGCGCGCACTGAACCAGTTCTTTTTCCGTGATCTGGGCTTTGGCGGCAACATCAACGACTACTACGACCCAGACAACAGCTACCTGAACGTGGTGCTGCGCACGCGCCGGGGTATTCCGATCACGCTGGCGGTGCTGTGGCTCGAACTCGCTGTCGGCATGGGGCTGAACGCGCGTGGCGTGGCCTTTCCGGGGCATTTCATGGTCAAGGTGAACCTGCCCAAGGGCCAGGTGGTGATTGACCCGTTCAGCGGCCAGTCGCTGAGCCGCGAGGAACTGGTCGAGCGGCTGGAGCCGTTCCGGCTTAAAAGCAGCATTGCCGATGAGTTCGAGGTGCCGATGGGCTTGTACCTGCAGTCAGCGCCGCCGCGCGAGATCATCAGCCGGATGCTGCGCAACTTGCAGGAAATTCACAAAACCCAGGAAGACTGGCCGCGCCTGATTGCCGTGCAGGACCGCCTGATCGTGCTGCAGCCCGACGCTTGGCCCGAGTACCGCGACCGGGGCTTGGCTTGGGCCGCGCAGGGCGAAGTCGCGCATGCGGTGGCCGACCTGGAAACCTACCTCGGTCATGCCGAAGACGCGCTCGACCTGAAGGTAATTGCCGGGCGTCTGGCCGAGTTGCGCCGGGTCGGCAGCTAGGTGCCGCGCCAGCGCCACAGCAGGGCCAGCGCGCCCAGGCTGAAGGCTGCACCCGCCATGAAAGTCGCTGGCGCGCCGAGTTGATCCCATAAAACGCCTGCGACGGTGCTGGCCAGCAGCATCGCCAGCCCGCTCATCAAGTTGAAAAAGCCAAACGCCGTGCCGCGCAAATCTGGCGGCGCCACATCGGTCACCATCGTGGCCAGCAGGCCTTGCGTCATCGCCATGTGCAGTCCCCACAGCGCAATGCCGATGGCGACCCGGCTCCAGTGGTTGCTGGACGCCAGCACCACATCGGCGGCAATCAGCACGACCAGTCCCCAGGCCAGCAATTGCGTGTGGCTGACTCGGTCGGACAGCTTGCCAAACGGGTAAGCGCCCCCGGCATAGACGGTTTAAAGTGGACCCCCGAGTCAAGACAATTTTTCACTCAGTTTAAGCTGCACTCGGATTGACTCGCAGCTGGACGGCGCTGCCCCGGTTTTGGCTTGTGAG
>Ga0302213_1000412_pt1 | contig 24475 bp, 22 predicted proteins | sample II_Fen_N1_2_FD_194583 | JGI IMG/M metagenome (GOLD analysis project Ga0302213, IMG submission 194583) | Peat permafrost microbial communities from Stordalen Mire near Abisko, Sweden - II_Fen_N1_1 | ecosystem: Environmental > Terrestrial > Soil > Wetlands > Permafrost | place: Sweden: Abisko...
GACAGGGGCTTGGTCGCGTTGACGGAAATTTTGCCGCGTGTCGGCAGGCGGTGGTAATCGCGGGCGGCTTCGCGCAGGGCCAGTTCGGCGGGGGAAAGTGCTTGATTCATGAATCTCCTCAGTCAGTAGTAAGCAAGTTATTGTAGGAAAGCCCTACAGCGTACCGCAATTGCATGCAAGAACTGCGGCAGTGGCGGATCAGGATGCCCGTTGATGCTAAAAATTTGGCGTTCGTGCCGCCCGCTGATACGCAGGCATGCGTTAACCTGCTGAACCATGCGTATCCTTTTCGTCCACCAAAATTTCCCCGGCCAGTACAAGCACCTAGCGCCCGCGCTGGCCGATGATCCGGCCCATGAAGTCGTCGCCATCGGCGATCAGGCCAATCTGCAGCGGGCGCGGGGGCTGCATCCGCGTTTGCGTTTGATGGCTTACCCGTCGCCCCAAGGCGCCAGTGCGCAAAGCCATCACTATTTGCGCAGCACCGAGTCGGCGGTGCGGCGCGGCCAGGCGGTGGCGCGGGCCGCGCTGGAATTAAAAAACCGGGGCTTCACGCCGGACGTGATTTGCGCCCATCCCGGCTGGGGCGAGGCACTGTTTTTGAAAGACGTTTTTCCCGCCGCCAAGCTGGTGCTGTACCTGGAGTTTTATTACCGTTCGCAGGGCTCGGACATGCATTTCGACCCCGAGTTTCCCTCCAGCTTTGACGACGGCTGCCGCGTGCGCATGCGTAACGCGACCCAGCTGATCAGCCTCGAAGCGGCTGACGCGGCGATCAGTCCGACGCAGTGGCAGCGCGCCCAGTACCCGGCGATGCTGCAGGAGCGCATCAGCGTGATTCACGACGGCGTCGATACCGATATGGTTTGCCCCGGCCCGGTTGCCGCTTTCCAGCTGCCCAACGGCACCAGCTTGAAGTCCGGCGACGAGGTGATTACCTACGTGGCGCGCAATCTGGAGCCGTACCGGGGGATTCACCAGCTCCTGCGCGCCTTGCCGCAGATTCTGGCGGCGCGCCCCCAGGCGCAGGTGCTGGTGGTCGGCGGCGACGAGGTCAGCTATGGCCGCGCTGCGCCCGATGGCCAGACTTACCGCTCGCTGTACATGCAAGAGCTGGCGGGGAAGGTCGATGCCAGCCGGATTCACTTTCTGGGCAAGCTGCCGTATCCGCAGTATTTGCAGGTGTTGCGCCTGTCCAGCGCGCATGTTTATTTGACCTACCCGTTTGTGCTGTCGTGGTCGATGCTGGAGGCGATGGCCTGCGGCTGCCTGCTGATTGGCTCAAATACGGCGCCGGTGCTCGAAGTGCTGCAGCACCAGCGCAACGGCCTGCTGGTCGATTTCCACGCGCCCGAGGCGATTGCGGCCACCGTCATTGCGGCGCTGGAAAATCCGCAGGCGATGGCGCCTTTGCGCGAGCAGGCTAGGCGCGACGTGCAGCAGCACTTTGACCTGAAGCGCGTGTGCTTGCCGCGCCTGACAGCGCATATCGCCCGCATGGGCTGAAGTGACCGGAGACATCGCGTGACTTTTTTCCTTTCCGAGACAGAAACCGAGCCGCTTCCCGACCCCGTCACGCAGCCGCGTGCGTTTCTCAAAGCGCTGTACCAGACCGCCGTGACCCGCGCCCTGCCGCTGGCTAACACCGCCCGCTACCTGCCGCCGCCGCCCACAGCTGAGAGCGGCGGGCGCACCATCGTGATTGGCGCGGGCAAGGCGGGCGGCGCGATGGCGCAGGCGGTCGAGGCGCTCTGGCCCGCTGACGCGCCGCTCGAAGGGCTGGTCGTCACCCGCTACGGCCATATTCCACCCCGGCCCGCCGGGCTGGCGCAGCGCATCGAGGTGGTCGAGGCCGCGCACCCGGTGCCCGACGCGGCGGGGCTGGCGGCGGCGCAGCGCATTTTGGCGCTGGTGCAGGGTTTAAATGAAAACGACCTCGTGCTGTGCCTGATCTCCGGTGGCGGCTCGGCGCTGCTCACGCTGCCCGCCGACGGTTTGACGCTGCCAGACAAACAGGCGATCAGTAAAGCCCTGCTAAACAGCGGCGCGACGATTGCCGAAATGAACTGCGTGCGCAAACACCTCTCGCGCATCAAGGGCGGGCGCTTGGCCGCCGCCTGCGCCCCGGCCCGCGTCGTCACGCTGACGATCAGCGACGTGCCCGGCGACGATCCCTCGCTGATTGCCAGCGGCCCGACCGTGCCGGACGCCAGCACCTGCGCCGAGGCGCTGACGATTCTCCAGCGTTACGCCATCGAAGTGCCCGAAGTCATCAAGACGCAACTGGCTCAAGGCGCACTCGAAACCCCCAAGTCCGGCGACGCCCGCTTTGACGGCCACGAAGTCCATTTAATCGCCACGCCGCAGCAAAGTCTCGAAGCCGCAGCCGAAGCCGCCCGCGCCGCCGGTTTGCCCGCCTACATCCTGAGTGACGAAATGGAAGGCGAATCGCGCGAAGTCGGCAAGGTTCACGCCGCGCTGGCCCGCGCCGTGGCGCTGAAAAATCAGCCGTTCGCCAAACCCTGCGTGATTCTGAGCGGCGGCGAAACCACCGTGACGATTCGCCCGCAAGCGCCCGGTGCGGCGCGTGGGCGCGGCGGTCGCGCTGGAGAATTCTGCATGGGGCTGGCGCTGGCGCTGCAGGGCCAGCCGAATGTGTATGCGCTGGCCGCCGACACCGACGGCATCGACGGCGTGGAAGACAACGCGGGCGCTTTTGTCGCGCCGGACACGCTGCAGCGCGCAACGACGCTGGGGCTGAAGCTCGACGATTATCTGGACCGCAACGACGCCTATGGCTTTTTTGAAGCGCTGGGCGATTTGCTCGTCACCGGGCCGACGCACACGAATGTGAATGACTTTCGGGCGCTGCTGATTTTGTAGAGCGGGGCGCTTCAGCCGTGTGCGTGGGCTGGTTTGTCGCCCGCTTGGCTGGTTTGGTAGCCGTACCACAGGCTTTGAGCGATGCGTTTGGCCAGATCGTTGGCTTTTTCTGCCAGCGCGGTATTGGGCAGCGCGGTGGTGGTTTCCTTGAACAGCGCTAGCCAGCGCTGAAACAGCTCTACGCTCAGTCCCGGCAGCGCCGCATGCTTGGGCATCGGCGAGCCGCGAAAGCGCGCCGTGCCGCGCAGCGCCGACGACCAGAAATCCACCATCACCGGCAGGTGCGTGTCCCAGTTCTTCACATGCTGGTTGAAGATAGGCCCGAGCACCGCATCGCCGCGCACCGCGTCGTAAAAGCCATAAACCAGCTGAACGATTTCCTCTTCGGTACATAGATCAAGTGCGGGCATGGCAGATTTCCTTTGGCGGGCGGGTTGGGGGATGATGGCAGCATCGCCTCATCATAAAAGTGTATTTTAAATGAATCTTAAAATTCCTTCCTTCCTGCGCCATGTCGGCCCCGGCGTCATCACCGGCGCGGCTGATGACGACCCGTCCGGGATTGCCACTTACACGCAGGCGGGGGCGCAGTTTGGCACCGGGCTGCTGTGGGCGGTGTTTTTGTCGCTGCCCTTCATGATTGCGATTCAGTTGGTCAGCGCCCGCATTGGCCGCGTGACTGGAAAAGGCGTGGCGGCGAATCTGCGCGAGCACACGCCCAAATGGTTCCTGATGAGCATGGTGGCGCTGCTGGTGCTGGCCAACACCCTCAACATCGCCGCCGACATTGCCGCGATGGGCGAGGCGCTGGCGCTGGTGGCGGGCGGCGCCAAGCATTTCCATTCGATGGCGTTCGGTGTGCTGACGGTGCTGCTGCAGGTTTTTGTGCCTTACCGCAGGCTCGCGCCGATTTTGAAATGGCTGACGCTGTTTTTGTTTTCCTATGTCATCGCGGTGTTTCTGGTGCAGGTGCCGTGGGGCCGGGTGCTGCATGACCTGCTGATTCCCAAGCTGCAATGGACGCCGGATTACTGGATGATGCTGGTGGCGCTGCTGGGCACGACGATTTCGCCCTACCTGTTTTTCTGGCAGGCGGCGCAGGAGGTCGAAGAACTGCGTCTGAAGGGCGCCGGGCATGGCAGCGAAGAAGAAATCCGCAGCGACCTGCAGCGCGTCAGGCGCGACACCTTTACCGGCATGTTTTTTTCCAACGCGATTGCTTTTTTCATCATGGTGCTGGGCACTGCCGTGCTGTATGCGGCTGGCGTGCGCGACGTGACTTCGGCGGCCCAGGCCGCGCAGGCGCTGCGCCCGCTGGCCGGTGAATTTGCCTTTGCGCTGTTTGCGGGCGGCATCATTGCCACCGGCCTGCTGGCCGTGCCGGTGCTGGCCTCATCGGCCGCCTACGCGGTGGCCGAAGCCTTCGGCTGGCCCGAGGGGCTGGAGCGGCACTGGTACGAAGCCAAGCGCTTTTACGCCATCATCACGGTGGCCACCGTGGTTGGCACTGGACTGAACTTCACCGCCATCAACCCGATGAAAGCGCTGTACTGGAGTGCCGTGGTCAACGGCGTGGTCGCCGTGCCCATCATGGTCGGCTTGATGCTGCTGGCGAGCAAAAAATCGGTGATGGGTCGCTTCACATCCGGCCTGAAGACCACCTGGTTTGGCTGGAGCGGGGCGCTGGTGATGGGGCTGGCGGTCGGGATGATGTTCTGGGATCTGGCGCGCCAGTTCCTGTGATGCCAGTCCGCATCTCCGCCGATTCCCTCGCACGGACTACGTGCGCTAATTGAATTCCGTCGGTACCCTGGAGTAGCCTGCGAGCGACTGGCCGATGATGCTCTTGGCCAGTGCCCTGTCGGTGTCGCCATGCGTGTACACCACCAGCACCACATTGCCGGACTGAATGGCATCCATCACCAGTTCGGAAAATTTTCCTTCTTTGCCTTTCTTGGCCTCTTGGCTGGCCGCACCGGCGACGGCACCGGCAATGCCGCCCACGCTGGCAAACCAGCCCAGCATGGCCAGCGGCGCCACCACCGGGCTGGCCACGAACAAGGTCACGCTGGCGGCCCACAGCATCGCGGTGCCGATGGCGCCCACGCCCGTTCCCACCGCCGTGCCAATGGCGCCGTCCACCAGCATGTCCTTGAGCACCTCATCATTGCCGCCCACGTCGGGAGGCAGGGGGAGATCCTTCAGCACCGCCACTTCGCCAGCGGCAATTCCGCCGTTGATCAGGTGCTGGCGGACACGCTCGGCCTCGTCCGCGCTGGCATAAAGCGCCGCTACTTTGTGGCTGCCTGGCTCGGGCAATTGCGCGACCAAGTCCGGGCTCAGGGTGACGCTGGTGTCGCTCGTGTCGATAGATCTGTTCATGGGAACCTTTTGATGGTGGGTACTGAGGCTACTCAACATAACAGGCCGCTTTAAGCGGCGCCACCAGTGCAGAGCGCAATGTGTCGTGCGCTTATTCCTACATGGCGATGGCATCAAGCTCAACTGTATGGGCTGGTTATAGTCAGTTTTTATTTGTTAATTTATCATTTTAAATGATACAAATATATCTTTTAGTCTTCTTGTTATCTCGAAGAAGACATCATTTGGCTGGTTGCAAGTGACTCACCGCTAGCCACCGCAATGGCCTGATATTTGTCCAGCAGACATGCGTTGCAAACAGCTCAACACCGCGCCAGTGTTGTTCTGAAAGGGTATTTGCCTCGCTTGCGAAAGACCGAAGAGGCATGCCAATTTAGGCATTTGAATCACCGAACTCGCATTGCCGTGTGACGACGCACGCCTATGCACATCTTCTTACTGCCGAGTTATGCGTGACAAGTAACATAAAAACACTACTCAATACGGGGTACCTATTTTTGCTAATTCGGCAATGCCTCCTCTTCCTCTTTGTTACATGTCAACCACTTTTTTCAAATCTCCTTCCCAGCCTCGCTCTGGTTTCATTGTTTCACGCGCCTTGCGCAGTGCTGTCATTGTGGTTGCGGTGACAAGCACCCTGACGGCTTTTGGCGGCAGCCGTTCCCACCGAACACCAACACCAACACCAACACCAACACCAACACCAACGCCAACGCCAACGCCAACGCCAACGCCAGTAAGCACAACAGCAAATAACTATTACGTTGCGACCACAGGTTCCGACTCCAACGCGGGCACGCAATCAGCACCTTTTCGCACCCTCATGAAGGCGTCCACAGTGACGAAGCCCGATACCACGGTCCACGTGGCACCCGGCACCTACGCTGAAGCCATCACCACCACGGCAAACGGCACGGCATCAGGTCGGATCCGTTATGTGTCCGACACCAAATGGGGCGCAAAAATTGTGCCTGTGGCAAACGGAACATATATGTGGAAGGCTGATGGGGGTTATACCGATATTGATGGATTTGAAATTAATGGAACTGGTAGCACCAGCGTCATGGAAGGCATTGAACTGACCGGCGGCAACTCATCTGTAAAAAACAGCTGGGTTCATCATATTGCTGAAAATGCTTCCATCTGTGACAGTGGCGGCGGTGCCGCGCTGAATGCCCATCAGTACCGGGGCGCAGCATTTAATAATTATGATTTCACAGGAAATCTGGTTCACAACATTGGTGGTAGCTGCAGTTTCATTCAGGGTATTTACCATTCTTCCTCGGGGACGGTGAAAGATAATATCGTGTATGCAACCAACTACGGTATTCACCTCTACCATGATGATCATAATATAAATGTGGTGAATAACACGGTATTTGGCAATCGCGCTTCGGGCATTGTGTATGGAGGATGCACAGAAGCGTATAACAGCGGCTGCCCGACTGCTGGCATCAATATCTACAACAATATTATTTATGACAATGAAGTCGGCATATCCGGCCCCAATGCGTCAGAAGATACAGGCAGCAATTCGATCAAGAATAATCTGGTGTACGGCAACCGGACCAACTTTGACATGTCGTCCAAAGGCGTCTCTCAAACCTCTGGAACGATTGCCGCTGATCCTCAGTTCGTCAGCTACAACCGCACCGGCGGCGGGGACTACCACCTCCAGAGCGGCTCGCCCGCCATCGACAAGGGACTTTCCACCTACGCGCCAGCGACGGACTACAGCGGCGCTGCACGCTTGAAGGGCGCAGCGATTGACTTGGGCGCTTACGAGAACTATTAAAGCGTCAGGCGGCTTGACAGATTTTTCCCGCCAGCTCGGGCGCTGGTTGTGGCAGGCCGCCAAAAACATGCCAGACCGCCGTGGACTTCGGAAAGAGCACCACCCACAGCGTCAGCCCGATCAGCGTGAAATAGGTTTGCAAGCTCTGATTTTCCACGTACCACTGCTCCAGCGCGCCCTTGTAGGGCGCCACCACATCGTCGTAAAAATGCCGGGCATCGGCATGGCCATGCAGCAGGTTTTCTTCGTCCCGGAACATGATCGAGCCTATGCCGGACAGGCCGGGCAGCACTTGTTGAATCGCTTGCTGCGCCGCCGGGGGGAAGGCGTCAAAGCAGCGCCGGGTCTGCGGGCGCGGGCCGATGACGCTCATGTCGCCCATGAGAATGTTGAGCAACTGGGGCAGCTCGTTGATCTTGGTCTTGCGCAGAAAATGCCCGACCGGCAGAACGCGCGGGTCGTTCTTGATGGTGACCGTGCCGGTGCCAATCAGCGGGCTGTTTTTCAGCATGGTCGCAAACTTGTACAGCGGGAACATCTGCCCGCCCTTGCCGACCCGATCCTGCTTGAAAAACACCTCGCCCTCGCCGGTCAGGCGCAGCACGATGGCAATCGGCACCAGCAGCGGCGACAGCGCCAGCAGCGCCAGGCTGGAGAAAAGAATGTCAAAAAAGCGTTGCATGGCTACATCCTTGCATCGAGGTATTTGCCGGTTTCCTTGTGGGCGAAGTCCGGGATCATGGTGTTGAACAGATCGACCATCTCGGCTTTGCGCCAGGTTGGCTGGGTTTTGAGGGCGCCAATCGTCTTCAGGAAATACGCCAGCCGCGTCTGGTCAAAGCCCGCCGGGTTTTTGATGACGCCGACGCTGGCCAGGCGCGCCATGTCCAGCGTTTCCTGGTCGGTGAAGAACTCTTCAAAATCTTTTTCCCCGGTGGTGTCGCTGCTGAAAAAGTAGCAGGGCCACTGGTGGCGGGCGATCAGTTCCGGGGCACGCTCGCGCGCTTCGTCCTCGCTGGCGCATTCGTGCGCTTCGTAGCCCAGCGCCTCCAGATAGCGCGTGGCGATGCTGGAAAACGTGGTCAGGTGCAAGGACTCGCTGAGTTTGGGGAAGAAAATGTCGCGGTTCTCGCCCAGCAGGCAGGACATCAGGCACAGTTCGCCCGACTCTTGCGGCGTGACAAAGTAGCGCCGCACATCGTTGGGCGCGGAAATCGGTTGCTGTTTGGAAAAACGTTGATTAAAGCCGTGCAGCAGCGAGCCGTCGGAAAAAGCCACGTTGGCAAACCGCGCCGTCGAAACCGGCTGCGCCTCGCTGGCGCGCATCAGGAACATTTCCATGATGCGTTTGCTCGCGCCCATCATGTTGACCGGGTTCGCCGCCTTGTCGGTGGAGACGCAGAAATACTTGCGCACGCCCTGGGCTCTGGCCAGCTCAATCGTCTTCAGGGTGTTGAGCACATTGACCTCAACCAGACGCATCAGCGTGAACGGGTCTTTTTCGGAGCGCACATGCTTCAGGGCCGACAGATTCAAGACATAGTCATAGCCCGCCGAGCCGTTCATCAGCGCCTCAAACTCGCGCCCGCCGCAGTCGATGGCAAAGGTGCGGAAGTCGCCCGCGATATAGCCCAGCGTGCTGCGGATGTCGCGCACCAGCTCGACCATGTTGTTCTCGCTGATATCGACCACATGCAGCACCTGCGGGTGGCGCCGGAAAATCTCCCGCGTCACGGCCTGGCCGATGGAGCCCGCGCCGCCAATCACCAAAAAGCGGTGGCCCGCCACCAGGCTGGAGAGTTCCTGCTCGTGGCGGGAAATGTCCGCGTCAAACAGCGGGCGGTCGCGGCCAATCAGGGCCAGCATCGAATGTTCGGCGCTCATGCGACTGCTCCTAACAAAGCGCCGGTGACCAGATCGACATCCGCATCGGACATCGTCGGGTAGAGCGGCAGGGTCAATTCACGGCTGCAGATGTCGGCGGCCAGCGGCGCATCCTGCGCCCTCATCGAATCTTTGTAGGCGGTAAAGCCCCAGAACGGCGGGTAGTGAATGCTCGACTGCACGCCAGCCGCTTTCAGCATTTCCATCACCGCCGTGCGGCTGCAGCCTTGGGGCAGCAGCACCGGCAAAATGTGGTGAGCCGACACGACATCGCCGGGCAGCTGGTCAAAAGGCATTTGCAGCGGCGAGCCCGCCAGATTGCGCCGGTAGCGCCCGGCCAGTGCCTGGCGCCGCAGGTTGCCGGCGGGCAGCTTGTCCAGCTGTACCAAGCCGATGGCGGCGCGCATTTCGTCCATGCGGTAGTTCAGCCCCGGCTCGACCACGTCGTAAGTGACGGCGCGCCCCTGGTGCCGGTCCAGCGTCAGCGTGGTCATGCCGTGCGAGCGCAGGTAGCGCAGGCGCTGCGAGAGCGCGGCGTCGCCCGCCGACACCATGCCGCCTTCGCCGATGGACAGGTTCTTATTGCTGAAAAATGAGAAGCAACTGACATCGCCAAACGTGCCGCACATTTGCCCGGCAATCGAGGCGCCCGGCGCGTGCGCCACATCCTCGATCAGCTTGAGCCCGCGTTCGCGGCACAGCGCGCTGATGGCCGCCATGTCGCACGGAAAGCCCGCGTAGTGAACCACGATGACGGCTTTGGTGCGCGGCGTGATGTGGCGCGCAATCGACTCGGCCGACACGTTCCAGTCGTTCAGGCTGGCGCAGTCGGCCAGCACTGGCGTGGCTCCGACGATACGCACGGCGTTGGCGTCGGCGACAAAGGTCAGGGCCGGAATAATCACTTCGTCGCCCCGGCCAACATCGAGCGCCAGCAAGGCCATGTGCAGCGCCGCCGTGCCGTTGGCGACCGCCGTGCAGTGCGCGCCGTGGCCGAGGTAGTCGCCAAACGCGGCTTCAAACGCCTGAATGCGCTCGCCCATCGTCAGCCATCCGCTGTCCACGGCGGCCAGGACGGCATCGTGCTCGCGGTGGTCAAAGTTCAGTTTAAAGAGTTGGATCTTCCACATGGCTTGTTCTCCTTGGGGTTGTTGGGATGAATGAAAGGGCGCCGGGCTCCGTGGCGGCGGCCAGGAAACGCGCCGCCAGAAACGGATAGGTCTGGTTTTTCAAAATGAAGGCTTTGCCCGCGCTGCCGAGTTGCTGGCGCTGGGCGGCGGGCAGGGCGGCCAGCGTCAGGATGGCCTCGGCGACGGCGGCGGCATCGCCCGGCGGCACCGTCAGGCCGCAGCCGGCCTCGGCGACCGGGTCGTTGCCCGCGCTGACGGCATGCACCACCGGCTTGCCCGCCATCATGTAATCCATCAGCTTGTTCGGCGAGATGCCAAAGCGGTACAGCGGATTCGGGTGCCAGCCGATATAGGCAATATCGACTTCATCGAGAAAGCGCGGCACCGCGTGCTTGGCAATGGCGGGCAGCATCGTGACGTTGTCCAGACCCTCGGCGGCGACACGCGCCAGCAGCGCGTCGCGGTCCGGGCCGGTGCCGACCATCACGATTTCGGCCCGGCCCTGGAGGTGGGCCGCCGCATCGAGCAGCACATCGAGCGCGTTGCTCAGGCCGTGCGTGCCCGCGTAGCCGACCAGCGGCAGCCCTTTGGCGCGCAGCGCGGCCAGGGTTTCCTTTAGCGGCGGTGGCAGATCTCCCGGCTGCGCCCATTCCTCGGTATCGACGCCATTGGGCACGTAGGAGAATTTTTGCGCCGCCATGCCGCGCGAGCACATGTACTGCATGGCCTTGGGCAACATCGACACCACCTTGTCGGCGTGGCGGTAGGCGTAGTCTTCGGCCAGCTGCACCCAGACGATGAACGGGTGCCAGCGCGACAAGCCGCCCAGCTCCATCGGCGACAGCGGCCACAGGTCATGCACCTCGTACACCAGCCGGGCCTGGCTGAGTTTGGCGATGCGGCGGGCTGGCCAGATGTCCATCGGGTAGGTGCTGGAGGCAATCACCACATCGGGCTTGAACTCGCGGGCCAAGCGCGGGCCGTCGTGCCACAGCGCCGTCATGAAGGCCAGCATGTTTTTGACGCGACCCGCGCCGTTGCCGGTGTAAGCCGGGGTGCGCAGCCAGCGGTAATCAATGCCTTCAATTTGCTCGTCCAGCGCCGCGCCCTCAAACTCGGGCTGGCGCGCGCGGATGTGCGAAAACGAGGCCGCGACAATCTGCACCCGGTGCCCGGCGCGCACCCATTCACGCGCCAGATAAAACGGCCTGAACTCCATGCCGTGGCGCGTCGAGCCCGCATAGTGGTTAATCAGCAGAATATTCATGCGGCGCTACTCCCGGTCAGTACCTGGTCGTAAAAGCGCAGGAGCTTGGCTTCTTCAACCGACCAGTTGTATTTTTCAAGAACGGCGCGGCGCCCGTTATTTCCCATGCGCTGCGCCTCGTCAGGATGCGTCACCAGATAATCAATGGCGCGGGCAATGGCGGCCGGATCCAGCGGATCGACGCACAGGCCGCAGTCATGGCCCTCGATAATGTCGCGCCAGAGCGGAAAATTCGAGGCAATCGGCGGAATGCCCGCCGCCATGTATTCAAACATCTTGACCGGCAGCGCATCGAGGTAATTAATCACCGGGCGCAGCGTTACCAGCCCGGCGACTGAGCGCCCGAGCACGTCACGCACGCCCAGCCTGTCCACAAATCCGAGTTCATTCACCCGTTGCCAGCCGGGCATAATCCGGGCCGCCTGTTCGACGGCAGGCTCAGAAAAGCATCCGGCCAGATTCAGCCGCACGGCTGAGGGCAATTGGCCCATCGCGGTGATGATTTCCTGAATGCCGCGAATGGCGGCAATGCCACCGACATAACACACCTCGGCCTGCTTGCGCTCCCACGGGATGGCGGTTTCCAGCTCGCCCAGAACTGGGAAATTATTCACATCCACGGTATTGGAATTTATTTTCAAAAACTTGTCGCGGATATACGGCGTGGCCGCCACCACACCGTCAAAGCGGCGGCAGGCGTAACGCTCGTAACAGGAGAAAATACCCGCCAAGGCTCTCAGGCGCAGCGGCCCTAAATAAGGCTTGCCGAGCAGCTGGCTAGCCACATCTTCATGCGCATCAAAAATCACGCGCTTGCCCAAGCGTTTGAGTTTTAAACCCACCGGAATCAGCTCGGGGTCATGCAGGTGATAAACGTCAGCGTCGAGCGCCAACGCCTTGGCGCACACCCGCTGCGTGGTCGATAGCATGCGTTTAAGTCGGCCCGGTAAATGGCCAACGTCAACTATATTGATACCGCTTTTGAGGTCATCGCCTTTGCTATCGGCCACCACCAGCGACACGGAAAATCCCGCCGCCGCCAGACTGCGGCATTGTTTGACGAAGATACGCGTATCACCGCGCGGGTGAGCTGAGGTGAGGTGTGCAATTTTCATGGCGAGCTTTATTTAATGATGTGGCGTTAAAAACTTGCGGCCTGAATAACTTGAAATCACGTTTTTCCCTGAATTTCTATCCATTTCGGCGATCAGGTTGGCGGATGTCAATCTTGTATGTGTTGGCATGCCAATGCTGATTTTTTGCATATAAATAGATGAAAAATAAATACAGCCTGCAGTAAAAAACCAATCGCCAAAAACTGCTCCGCTCTTTAATCTGATCAGCATCGAATAAATAAAAAACAGTACCAACAAATCTGCACCACGGCTGTCTCGGTAATATCGCCAGACACCACATGAAACAATAAAAATAAAAGCCAGCGAAATGGGCACTCCAAATACAATGAAGGACTCCACCAAGACATTGTGAGGATACATTCCAAATGGATATCCAAAATAAGACTGGAAGTACCCGAGCCCACAGCCAAAAACCATGCAAACAGGCTCTTTAAGGAGTAGCTCGAATGATTGGGCGAGTAGCACATCTCTTTGTCCAAAATCTCCATCTAGTCCTGACATTCTTTGGAATATTTGAAAATTATCTATCCCGGACCAGTCTCCTATTCCAATATAAAAAATTAGTAATATTGATCCCAGCCACAGCAGGCCACGGATTGAGTTTGATATCACCAGATAAGAAATTACCAGTACGAGTGCAAATATGCTGTCTCCTCTAGCACCACCCAGGAGACTTAGCAGTAAAAATACTAGAACGAAAGAGAAATATAAATACTTCATCCACCTTCCTCTATCATTGATGGCCAAGAATGCTGCAGCCATTGCGCCAAAGCCGAAAAACTTTGACATTTCTTGGCTATACAGCGTCTCCATTGAATTGACACCCGCTTCATAGTCAAAATTAAAGTGTGGAACAGGCGTGAACTCTAGGCCGCCTATGAGTACCATGAGGAGGGTGCCTGCAGACACATAGACAAAAAACCATTTCGCAAATCTGATTGAACAAATATTGCTATCTTGATAGCCAAGTAGCAAAATTCCGCATACCGTGATAATTGCATTGACAAGTAATCCGGTAGATCCAATTTCAATGGATTCATTTAGCATGGCATGCGCGATACCAATCGCCAGCAAAAAAACATACAGAGATAATCCAATTAAATGCTTGTGATGCAGTTTTGATTTGTACAGAATTAATGTTAAATAAAAAATGACACCAATTTCGGAAATCAGTCTAATGGGTTCAATGAAAAACCTTGAATAGTTGTTCGTGCTTATGTACCCTATAGATATCATGATAAAAAATGAAAATATGCCGTAATGCAATGCATTTTTTCTAATTTCATGAATTTTCATATCTCCTCCCGAGGGGTTGCGGAACTTTTGGCGTGATGGCAAAAGTTCAGGAATAAATGTTGATTTTTTTACCTGTCATGCGTACCGCCAATTTTTGTATTTTTTTGATAATATTCTGACGGCTTGTCCAGTTCGGATATTCAAGATGGCTATGCTTTTTTGCATCAAGAAACTGATTGAAATCATTGCGGCTGAGTCCCAGTTTCTTGCAGAGATAAGAAGTGTCTTCTTCAAGCTCATTCGGAGAGTACAAGGGCTCTGCCAGTTTCTTAATGGCTTCTTCGCGGGATAACTGACCAGAAACTACCAGGCTCGAAAAATGGGGCCGTCTTTTGTCATACCCGAATTTCGTTGGCAAATAGTAGTTTTGAAAAAATTTCGTGAAAATGGATTCGCCGTGTTTGAGTCCATAGGCGCGCCAGCCGATTTTCTGCTCCAGTTCTGCGACAGCTGCTTCTTTATTGAACGGCATATAGTTCAGAGGGCGAAGGGTGCGCAATCCTTTGATGAACGGATACCAGATGTAGTAATCTAAAAAACTTACGGTTTTATAATCCTTAAGTTTGCCCCGGCCAAATTTTTTATGGATAGCCATGAGATTAATAGCATCCATCGCACTCCCGTGCCATGCATCGGGAAAAACACCTTCAGTGGCCAAATTCCCACCGCTGAGCACATACTTGATTCCGTGCTTGGTTGCATAGTGATAAGTGCTTGCGAAAAAAATATGATCCTGTGGAACATCCTGGTTCGCAATTCCAGATCGCAGAAATGCCAGTTGTAGGTCGCGCATTTCTTCCCAGTCAACGACATGGGTATATAAATCAAAACCGCAGAATTTAACGATTTTTTCGATGTTGGCGACCGCCAACTCGCTGTTCCAGCCAGCATCCACATGGATAACCAGAGGCCGAAGACCCCATTCATGAACTTTGAGTGCCAAGTAAGAACTGTCAATGCCACCACTCAGGCCAAGAATACAGTTATAGGTTTGGCCTTTGCCCGCCGCCTTGATTTCATCAAGCATTACCGCAAGACGTTTTGCCCCTTCTTCATTGGGGAACCATCCTTTGGCGCTTATTTCGTCAAACTCACGGCAGTGATTACACACTCCCTGGTCGTCGAAACTAATGGCTGGATCGCTGGTGTCCATGACACAACGGGTACAGATTTGATATTTGGTTTTCATTTATTTATCCAGTAAAGAGACAAGATCGTTATAGTTCGGGTAGGTAATCAACACGGCGCGGTGCGGTCCATAGTAAATAAACATTGCGCCTGCGGCTATGGCGCTCGCACCCGCATCGACGGCGGCACGTAGATCAGATAATGTGGCCGCGCCACCTGCGGCGATGACGGGAATGGGGCACGACTGTGTGGCTGCACGAATCAGTGAAAGATCCATGCCACTCAATGTCCCATCACGATCAACCGCTGTCAGCATGATTTCACCTGCACCAGCAGCGACCACTTTATTCAGAAAGTCGCGCCAAGGTTCATCCAACATTTTTCCAGAAGACGATGAATACAGGCGGTAACTGGCGAGAAGGTTTTTTTTAATATCGACTGAAACCACAACACTCTGGTTTCCGTATCGATCTGCAATGTCACGAATGAGTTGTAAATCGGCCAAGGCTCGGGTTTGAATGCAAATTTTTTCCACGCCCAAAGAAAACAGCCTTTTGGCCTGTTCAACCGTGCTGATACCTCCGCCGTAGCAAAGAGGCATAAAACACTCACCGGCAAACTGCTCTATCAGTTCATAGTTAGGCTCTCGATGGGCCTTGCTTGCCTCAATGTCGAGAACAATCAGCTCATCGACTTCTTTATCGTTGAAAATACGAATAACGTTGATAGGATCGCCGACGTATTTAGGGTCTTTGAATTTTTGAGTTTTCACCAAACCACCATTTTTTAGCAGTAGGCAGGGAATGACGCGATGTTTCAGCATGTCAGACCTTCAGGAATTGTTTAATTAAAGACAGGCCAAATCGATGACTTTTTTCGGGATGGAACTGAACACCGTAAACGTTCTTTTTTGAATACGCTGATGGAAAACGGTGCCCGTATTCAGTCGTTGCCAAAATATCGGATTCATTTGCGCAGGCAGCGTAGTAGGAATGAACAAAGTAATAACGGTTTTCTTCCTGATTTTCAGAAATAAGTGGATTAGATTTCTGGATTTGAACTGTATTCCAGCCTACATGCGGCACTCGCATGGTTGAATCCGCTTCAAAAGAAAATCGTTTAAATTTTGCTTCGATCAGTCCAAGGCCGGGAATTTTGCCTTCTTCGCTTCCTTGGGCTAATAGCTGCATGCCCAGACAAATCCCGAGCAGTGGCACGCCAGCGGCAGCACGGGCTTGCAAAATGGCGGGTAATTGCTTGGCATGCAAGTGACTCATGCCGTGATCGTAAGCACCGACACCTGGAAGTATTAACTTGGTGGCCTGCTTGATGACTTCATGCGAGTCGGACACGATGGCATCACCGCCAGCTTTGCGAATCATATTCAGCACCGAGGCGATGTTGCCACACGCATAATCAACGATAACAATCATGAGTGAACTCCCCGAGCGGCACGGTATGAAATAAACAGATAGATAACGTATAACGCGCTGTAGCCGAACGAATAAACCTGAACGGCACTCAGGAGGCTACCTGTCAAATCAAACGCGGCCCAAGTCATTAAAAGTAAGGCAATTTGCCAGCCTAAATCATGTAGCTGCCTGTTGGCAATGTAGAGGGTGTAACTCAAAGGACTGGCAATGAATTTCATCAAAAACATTGGTGCCAGAATTTCAGCAAAGCGGCCTGCCATCGACCACTCATTTCCAAAAATAAGCACAAAGGCTTCTTCGCCGTAAAAAAACAAAAGGGTGAAGGGAATAATTGCCAGTAATAGAAGCGACCGAAAAGCGTAGTGGTAGGCTTCTAGGCAATTGCCCTTGTATCGGTAATCTCTACCGGCCTGTTCTTTAAAGACAGCCAGTATCGAGTTGCCAAGCAAACCGATAGGCCCGGAGAGGACGCGAAGCGTCAGCGCATACAGGGCGACGGATGCCGTACCAAAACGGATCGCAATAAGAAAAAGAGGAATCTGGGTGGCAAAAGCATTGATGAAATCTGACGGCATCGCAATCACTGGAAAGCGATAGTAAATTTTCAGGGTATCTTTCAAACCGGCACTGTTCACGTTCGCCAAAAGAGACAGCGGTTGAAGTCCAGCGCGGTACATCAACGTCATCGTGACGATGAAGGACATGGCGAGTTGCCCATAGACAAGTCCACTAAGTCCTGCGCCCGCCAGGCTGAGTGCCAATTGAGCCAGTGCCACTGAGCCTGCCAAGAGTATTTTTCCACTGGCCATGCGCTTGAACTGAGCTCTGTACACATAAACCGCCAGCAAGGTCTGGCAGTTGGCCATAATGACTGCATAGACGGCCCATGCCACTGAATATCTGCTGGCGGCGCCATCGAGTAAATGCTTGCTGGGGAATTGCTGAAAGGCGATAACCGTCAACAGTCCGGCGATGCCGACAGCACAGCTAATAACAAGCACGGCCTGGAATATTCCGTTCACTTGCGCTTCGCTCTTGGCTGAAAAAACGGCCATGTCCAGGCGCGCCGAAGCAATCACGATCAAAATAGACGTGGCACCAAACCAGACAAAATAAGTCCCGAGTTCATCGGCCGACACAATGCGTGTCAGCACTGGCAGGATGGCAATCGGAATGACTTGGGCTATCGCCGTACCGCCCAGGACGGTGATGACGTTTTTCCAGAAGGTGGGCAGATTCATGGCAAAAATGCTCACGCGGCGATTTCAGCGGCCAGGGCGATACGCAACTGGTCGGCGATTCTGTTTTGATCGGCCTCTTTCAAATACGGATGCATCGGCAAGCTCATGACTTGCCGCGCCACGGCGTCGCCGACCGGCAGTACGGCCTGAGCATCGGCCACGGCGGGCTGCTGGTTCAGCGGCACCGGGTAATGCACGACGGTCGGAATCCCGGCGGCCTTGAGCGTTTCCTGCAGCGCCTGGCGGTTCGGCACCTGAAGGGTGTACTGCGCATAAACGCTGGTGTTGTGCAGCGCGATGTGGGGCGTGGCGGCAATGCCAGCCTGGTGCAGTAGCTGGTCGTAGCGGCTGGCCACGCGCTGGCGCAGCGCAATTTCGTCGTCAAAAATGGCCAGTTTGCACAGCAGGATGGCCGCCTGCAAGGTATCCAGGCGGCTGTTCACGCCGACACGGATGTGGTGGTAATGCCGATCCTGTCCGTGCCGGGCGATCTGGCGCATGACTTTGGCCAGCGCCTCGTCGCTGGTGAAGATGGCGCCGCCGTCGCCATAGCCGCCCAGCGGTTTGCTGGGAAAAAAGCTGGTGCAGGCGATGCGGCTGAGGTTGCCGCTTTGGCGCCCCTTGTAGGTCGCACCAAAGCTCTGGGCCGCGTCTTCGATGACTGGAATGGCGTATTTGTCAGCGATGGCGTTGATGGTGTCAAAGTCGGCGCACTGGCCGAACAGGCTGACCGGGATGATGGCTTTGGTTCTGGGCGTGATGGCCGCTTGGAGCAGGCGCGGGTCGAGGTTGCAGGTGTGCGGGTCAATGTCCACATAGACCGGTTTGGCGCCCAGCAAGGCGACGGTTTCAGCCGTCGCAATGTAGGTGAAGCCGGGCGTGATGACCTCGCTGCCGGGGCCGACGCCCAGCGCCATCAGCGCGATCTGCAGCGCGTCAGTGCCGTTGGCGCAGCTGATGCAGTATTTCGCGCCGGTATAGGCGGCGAGTTTTTCTTCCAGCTCGGCCACTTCCGGCCCGAGGATATATTGGCCGTGATGCAGCACCCGCGCGATGGCGGCATCCAGCTGGCTTTTGATGCGTGCCTGCTGGGTTTTGAGGTCGATGAATTCGATCATAAATTTCTCAGATTTAAATGGAAGGTACTAAAAGTTTTGGTGTAATCTTTTGGTCAACTTATTGGTGACCCATCTAATGTTCGTGCCGAGCTTATAGAGATAACCAGGGTCGATTGTTGTTTGCTTTTTTGCGAGATGGTCTAGCAGGGTAGAGACGGGAACAAACCAGCCATTTTTTTGAGCAAGGTAGCGGATATTTTTTTCGAATTGTGAGTTGATTTCTCCTTTCTCATTTACAAAACCAGAAGCGAAATGCGTGTAGATAATGCATATTCCGCCATCTTTGGCGAGATGATCAATATTTTCGGGTGATATAAGTTCTGTGAATTCATTGACAGTTCTTCCGTCAGATGAGCTGAACCATAAGTTTGAAAATTCTGCTGTCTTATTTATTTGGTAAGGCATTTTTGGGTCGCTGGCGATAGTGTTTATATTGTTGAATGTTAAGTTTCTGATATATCTAATATGTCGCTTTGTCAAATCGCCCCAGAAAAAATTATTAATTTGCAATTCGCCGCCGCGTTTGACTGTGCTATTTTTAAATAGCTTATATATTAGGTTTATGGGCCATACGAAGCGATTCTCCCACCAAAATAAGTTGTCAGGATTAGCTGAGTGGTTGGAATGAATTTTTGGATAATATCCAATTTTTTCTTTGAATATGTCAAGGCCATCGCTGATTTCCTGCCGGGAAAATAGTCCGTCTCCAACATTATGTAATCCGATTTCAAAACCTCGATCTTGAAGTTCGTGAATAAAACTAAGATATTCTTCATCTTGAATTGATGAGCCCTTGCAAGAGCCGCGCGGCGGATATACCCAGGTGGATTTTGTTGTTTTGATGCTGCAACTGTATAGTAAGTCATATACTGGCTTTACGTTTGCCACGGTTGCATTGTCTGTATCGTCACATACTGTGAAAGCGAATTTTTTTCCTTCCGGGAACATAATTACTTACTCCTATAATTTAATTGTTGCCATCTATCTGGCTATTCTTGAAAAGAAAGCGTTGGCAGTGCGAAGTTTTGACGGAGATCAGGTCGCCCAATAACGAATGCCTTCGTAGATACGGTTTAAATCATCCTGCGCATTGACCAGCGGGCTGCTGCACCACTGTCTCGGATGAATCAGCAGCTTGATCACTTGATCGCCCCGCTGAATGGCGTCCAGCGGGCTTCCCGGTTTCCAGATGCCGGGGTATTCCATGTCAGCAAAGCGCGATGACAGATGGCTAACCAGTTCGGCGTCATAGGCTTCGTAATCAATATTCATTGACTTGCGAATTTCCGGCGTCAGCAACTCAAAATTGGTGATTCCCAACTGACGGTTGACAAAATCGCCATGCGATGCAATGCCGCACAAGGGCAGGCCGCTTTTTTGCCTCAAGGCCGCCAGGTTATTGCAGAATAATTCGCCAGCATCCTTCTTTAACAGGGGGACGTTAATGGCGCCTTTGAGTCCTTTTTCTTTGGCGACTGTGGCTATTTCTTCAAAGTGATAGCCGACCTCCGCGCCGCTGGCGTGGATTTCTTTCATCAGCGCGATGTTTGCCGTCTGCAGCCTGAAATAAAAGCTGCCGCGCAGACCATTTCGGCATTCAAGTTGCCAGATCGCCCTGGCGGTGGCTACGTCGGTGTCAATATCGTGCCGCAGCATCAGGTAGCGGGTGCGGCTATCCAGTTTGCCATTTCTCGCTAAGTTCAAAAAATGGCTGATGGAGACAAAGGTATAACCGTCATAAATGGCGGACAGCAATACCTTCTCCAGCTTATCCAGTCGGGATGGCATCAGAAAGTTATTGAATAATCGGTAAATAATTTTTTTCATGGCAGAGTCCCCTTCTTTAAAGTGAGTGCTCTTTGATGAGCGTCATGCCATTCAGGACATAACGGGCACCGGTGTGCGGGCAGATGGCCATTCCTTCTCCTTCGCATGGCAGAGGCAGGCGCTCGCCAAACTCGCTGATCCAGCCGATTTGCCGGGCAGGCACACCCACCATGAGGGCGTAAGCAGGCACATCCTTGTTCACCACTGCACCGGCGCCAATCAGGGCGTATTCACCTATCGTCACGCCGCAGACAATGGTGCAGTTGGCGCCCAGCGTCGCCCCTTTTTTAATCAGGGTGCTTCGGTATTCATTTTTCCGCTCGATCTGGGCGCGCGGGTTATACACGTTGGTAAATACCATGCTGGGGCCACAAAATACCCCCTCTTCGAGCGTCACGTTGTCATAAACGCTGACGTTATTCTGGACTTTGCAGTGGTCGCCAATCACCACCTGATTGCCGACAAAGACGTTTTGGCCTAGCGACACGCCTTTGCCAATCTGGGCACCTGCGCAAACATGCACAAAATGCCAGACGCGGGAGCCTTCGCCGATGCGGGCGCCGTCGTCCACGATGGCGCTGGGGTGCTGGGTGTAGCTCATGCGAGTAACCGGCTGACGTAGGGGTGGGCATCGGCGCCGGGCGTCGCCAGCGTGGCCGTGCGGATGACGTTGACGGTTTCAATGCAGTGGCGCGCATCTTCCAGGCCGTAGCCCCGCCCGGCCAGGATTTCCTGGTAGCTGGTGGTGTGCAGGTCGGTAAAGCCGTCCGAAAACTCCAGTTGCTCGCCGCCGATGTCGATGTTGCGGTAGGTGGAGTTTTTGCCTTTGACCTCGTCAGGCAGGTCGTTGGCGTCGATGGACAAAAACCAGCGCACGCGGGCGCGCTCGTATTCGAGGTAGCCGGCGGCCTTGGTGTCGCTGCGGTAGTGCGTGACGTTGCGCTGCAGGCGGCCAAAAACGAAATGCAGCATGTCGTAAAAATGCACGCCGATGTTGGTGGCGATGCCGAAGGATTTGCGCGGATCGCCTTTCCAGCTTTCGGAAAACCACTTGCCGCGCGAGGTGATGTAGGTCAGATCGACATCAAACTTGCGGTCTTGCGGGGCGGCGGCCACTTTGTCGCGCAGCTGGCGGATGGCGCTGTGGTGGCGCAACTGCAGGATGTTGAAGACGCGCTTGCCGGTGTCTTTTTCTACCTGCGCCAGCTCGTCGAGCAGTTCCGGGGTCGGCACCAGCGGCTTTTCGCAGATCACGTCGCAGCCCAGGCGCAGACCGGCGGCAATGTGCGGGTGGTGCAGGTAGTTGGGCGAGCAGATGGCGACGTAGTCGAGCGCGGTGTCGGGGCGGCGCTTGAGCGTGTGGGCAAAATTCTCGAAGCGTTCAAACTCGGTGAAAAATTCACTCGCCGGTGAAATGCTGTCGATGATGCCGACGGAGTCGTTGATGTCGTAGGCGACGGACAGGCGGTTGCCGGTGTCTTTGATGGCGCGCATGTGGCGCGGGGCAATGTAGCCAGCGGCGCCGATCAGGGCAAAGTTTTTCATGGTTGTGAGCCTTGAGGAGGTTTACAGGCGAAAGACGGTGAAACCGGCGGCGGCGGCGTGCTGGCGATCGAGCAGGCTTTTCACATCGGTCAGCACGGGTTGCTTGCCCCGGCAGAAGGTGCGCAGCTCTTTCGGCGTGGCGTGGCGGTACTGGTTGTGGCCGACAGCCACGACCAGCGCATCGACCGGGTGCTCGGCATCGACCGCGCCGAGCTGTACGCCGTGTTCGTGCATCACTTCCTCGGCGCAGGCCCAAGGGTCGGCGACGACGACGCTGGCGCCCCAGGCTTCAAACTCGCGCACCATGTCCACCACCTTGCTGTTGCGGATGTCGGGGCAGTTCTCTTTGAAGGTGATGCCGAGCACGCCGATGCGGCAGCGCGGCACGTCCATGCCGTTTTTCAGCATCAGCTTGATGGTGCTGCGCGCCACGTAGCGCGCCATGTTGTCGTTGATGCGGCGACCGGCCAGAATCACCTGCGGGCGGTAGCCCACTTCCTCGGCCTTGTGCGTCAGGTAATACGGGTCAATGCCGATGCAGTGGCCGCCGACCAGTCCGGGGCGAAAGGGCAGGAAATTCCATTTGCTGCCAGCGGCCTCCAGCACGTCCAGCGTGTCGATGCCGAGGCGCTCAAAAATCACCGACAGCTCGTTGACCAGCGCGATGTTCAGGTCGCGCTGGGTGTTTTCGATCACCTTGGCGGCTTCGGCGACCTTGATGCTTTTGGCCCGGTGCGTGCCAGCGGTGATGATGCTGGCGTACAGCGCATCGACGATGTCGGCAGCCTCGGGGGTGCTGCCGCTGGTGATCTTTTTAATCGTGGTCAGCGTGTTGACCTTGTCGCCGGGGTTGATGCGCTCGGGGCTGTAGCCGCAGAAGAAATCGACGTTGAATTTCTTGCCGCTGAACTTTTCCAGCACCGGCACGCAGATTTCTTCGGTGGCGCCCGGATAGACGGTGGACTCGTAGATGACGATGTCGCCTTGCTTGAGCGCCTTGCCGACGGTCTCGCTGGCCTTGATCAGCGGCGTCAGATCCGGGCGGTTGGCCTTATCGACCGGTGTTGGCACGGTGACGATGAAGATGTTGCACAGCTCCAGCGTGGCGCGGTCGGTGCTGAAGACCAGTTGCTTGGCCTGGCGCAGCTCCTCGGGGGAGACTTCCAGCGTGTGGTCTTCGCCGCTTTGCAGCTCGGCGACGCGTTTGGCGTTGATATCAAAGCCGATGACCGGGTATTTTTTGCCAAATTCGACGGCCAGTGGCAGACCGACATAGCCCAGACCGATCACGGCGACACACAGGTTGCTTGTAGGGTTTTGCATATATTTTTCAGGTGAAAGAGGTCAAACAAAAAAAGCAGGCGAACGGAAACGGGGGGCGCTGGCGTCAAGCGGTTTTCGGCACCAGCGTGGCCGGGCTGAAGCACCATCGGAACTGGGTGAGCCGCGCATAAATGGCTAGGTAGAGCAGCACACACAGGGCCGAGCCCAGCATCAGCAGGGGCGTGCTGTTGCGCCACTGAATGGCCATCACGGCGGGCAGCAGCGAGGCTGACCACATCAGGGCGCCGGTGGCCGAGTTGCTCAGCAGCGGCGAAGCGTTTGGAAACAGGCGTCGCACCAGACGGCGCTTGACCAGGCTGTGCAGGTGCAGCCGGTCCGGGCCGCTGACGCTGATCTGGCGGCGGTGGCGGCGCACGATGCTAAAGAGCACTTCAAACATCGGAAAGCCGCACATCAGCATCGGCGCCCAGGCGGAGATTTCCGGGTGGCGGTTGAGCGCCAGCACGGACAGCCAGGCCAGCGAAAAGCCGACAAAGTAAGCGCCGCCGTCGCCCAGAAACAGCTTGCCCAGCGGCCAGTTGACCACCAGAAAACCGGCGATGGCGGCGGCCAGAATCATGCACACATGCACCATGTCGGTGTCGCCGAAGGCGCTGAACAGCGCGCCAAAAGTGGTCAGAATAATCAGCGCCGTGCCGCCCGACAGGCCATTGAAGCCGTCAATGATGTTGATGGCGTTGGAAATGCCGCCGACAGCAAAGGCGGTAAAGGCGACCGACACGGCGGTAAAACCGAGCAGCCAGTCCAGTCCCCACACATTGACGTAAGTCACCGAGTAGCCGGTCAGCAGCCAGCCGAGCACGCCGCCGCCCATCGTGGCCAGCAGGCGGGTGCGCACGCTGACGCGCTTGGTCAGGTCTTCGAGCAGGCCAAAGGCCAGGGCCGGAATCCCGGCCAGAACCAGCGGCCCGAGCAGGGCTCTTTTGCTGGCGTCGGCGCCCAGGTAGCCTGCCGCAATGCCCAGCGCAATGGCCATGCCGCCGACACGCGGCGTCGGTTCGGTGTGGAATTTTTGAATGCCGCAGGCCGAGTCCATCGTGTAGTGCCCATGCCAGTTCTGGGAGAG
>Ga0302213_1000414_pt1 | contig 24362 bp, 19 predicted proteins | sample II_Fen_N1_2_FD_194583 | JGI IMG/M metagenome (GOLD analysis project Ga0302213, IMG submission 194583) | Peat permafrost microbial communities from Stordalen Mire near Abisko, Sweden - II_Fen_N1_1 | ecosystem: Environmental > Terrestrial > Soil > Wetlands > Permafrost | place: Sweden: Abisko...
ATAGGCGGTGAAGTATAGGCAGCCGGGTCGGTCGGCGCGCCGGGCGAAAATTTCGATTCAATTGCCCAAATTTTGGGCAGCTACAATCATGCCTCTTTTTCGGCAACCCCCAGTTTTACCTCCCCCGCTCCATGAACATCGGCCCCTACGTTTTGGCCAACAACCTGTTTGCCGCGCCTATGGCGGGCGTGACGGACAGGCCGTTTCGCCAGCTGTGCAAAGCGCTGGGCGCGGGCTATGCCGTGAGCGAAATGGTGACTTCGCGGCCCGATTTGTGGGACACGCTCAAAACCTCGCGCCGCGCCAGCCACGCGGGCGAACCCGGCCCGATTGCCGTGCAGATCGCCGGAACCGACGCGCCCATGATGGCCGCCGCTGCCGCTTACAACATCGAACGCGGCGCGCAAATCATCGACATCAACATGGGCTGCCCGGCGAAAAAAGTCTGCAGCAAATGGGCCGGATCGGCCTTGATGCAGGACGAGCCGCTGGCGCTGCAGATCATCGAAGCCGTGGTGGCGGCCTGCGCGCCGCACGGCGTGCCGGTCACGCTCAAGATGCGTACCGGCTGGGCGCAGACGCATAAAAACGCGCTTCAGATTGCCCGTGCCGCCGAAAGCGCCGGAGTCCAGATGGTCACCGTGCATGGCCGCACGCGCGAGCAGGGCTACAAAGGGCTGGCCGAATACGACACGATTGCCGCCGTCAAGGCCGCGCTGCGCATTCCGGTGACGGCCAACGGCGACATTGACAGCCCGGAAAAGGCCAGAGACGTGCTGGCCTACACCCGCGCCGACGCGGTGATGATTGGCCGCGCCGCGCAGGGCAGACCGTGGATTTTCCGCGAAATCGGCCATTTTCTGGCGACCGGCAAACACCTCGCCCCGCCGCTGGTGGCCGAGGTCAAGCGCCTGCTGCTCGACCATTTGCAAGACCACTACGCGCTGTACGGCGACTTCACCGGCGTGCGCACGGCGCGCAAACACATCGGCTGGTACGTCAAAACCCTGCCGGGCGGCGAAGCCTTTCGCGCCCGCATGAATCTGCTCGAAGACTGCGCCGCGCAGCTTCAGGCCGTGGGCAGTTTTTTTGATGAACTGGGCCAGCAGATGGACCGCATTCCGCACGCCGCCGACAGCCAAAGCGGTGCAGCCGGGACACCCGCCAACAACGATAAAAATCAGGAGGAAGCATCACGATGAGCCAAACCAACTTGGAAGAATGTGTGCGCGCCAGTCTGGAAAGTTATTTTCAGGATCTGGACGGCATCGCGCCCGACGGCATGTACGACATGATGGTGCGTGTGGTGGAAAAACCGCTGCTCGAAGTGGTGATGCACCACGCCGCGCACAACCAGTCACGCGCCGCCGAATGGCTGGGCCTGAACCGCAACACGCTGCGCAAAAAGCTGGTCGAGCACCAGCTCCTCAAATAATTAACCTTAGAGAAAAACCACCATGAACGCCTTGATTTCCGTTTCCGACAAAACCGGCATCCTTGAATTTGCCCAGGCGCTGCACGCGCTAGGCATCAAGCTGCTCTCGACCGGCGGCACCGCCAAGCTGCTGGCTGACGCGGGCCTGCCCGTGACCGAAGTGGCCGACCACACCGGCTTTCCCGAAATGCTCGATGGCCGCGTCAAGACGCTGCATCCGAAAATCCACGGCGGCCTGCTGGCCCGGCGCGATTTTCCCGAGCACATGGCCGCGCTGCAAGCCCACGGCATTGACACCATCGACCTGCTGGTCGTCAACCTGTACCCGTTTGAAGCGACCGTGGCCAAGCCCGGCTGCACGCTGGAAGACGCGATTGAAAACATCGACATCGGCGGCCCGGCGATGGTGCGCTCCGCCGCCAAGAACTGGAAAGACGTGGGCGTGCTGACCGACGCGTCGCAATACGCCAACGTGCTGGCCGAACTCCAGGCCGATGGCAAGCTGACCGACAAAACCAAATTTGCCCTGTCCGTGGCCGCGTTCAACCGCATCAGCCAGTACGACGGTGCGATCAGCGATTACCTGTCGGCGATTGATTTTGACGCCAGCAGCGCCAGCGCCCTGCCGGTGCGCGCCGATTTCCCGGCCCAGTACAACGGCCAGTTCATCAAGCTGCAAGACCTGCGCTACGGCGAAAACTCGCACCAGCAGGCCGCGCTGTACCGCGACGTGAATCCCGCGCCCGGCGCGCTGGTCACGGCCAAGCAGCTGCAGGGCAAAGAGCTGTCCTACAACAACATCGCCGACGCCGACGCCGCCTGGGAATGCGTCAAGAGCTTTGGCGAAACGGCCTGCGTCATCGTCAAGCACGCCAATCCCTGCGGTGTGGCCGTGGGCGCGGACGCGCTGGAGGCCTACAGCAAGGCGTTCAAAACCGACCCGACCTCGGCGTTTGGCGGCATCATCGCTTTCAACCGCCCCGTGGATCGCGCCGCCGCCGAAGCGGTGAGCAAGCAGTTCGTCGAAGTGCTGATGGCACCAAGCTTCACGCCCGAGGCGCTGGAAGTGTTCAAGTCCAAGGTCAACGTGCGGATTTTGCAAATCGACCTGCCCGCTGACGGCACGCAGGGTCGCAACCAGATAGACATCAAGCGCGTCGGTTCCGGCCTGTTGATGCAGACCGCCGACAACCACGAGCTGACGCTGGCTGACCTGAAAGTCGTCAGCAAGCTCCAGCCGACGCCTGAGCAGCTGCAAGACCTGCTGTTCGCCTGGAACGTGGCCAAGTTCGTCAAGTCCAACGCCATCGTGTTCTGCGCGGGCGGCATGACGATGGGCGTGGGCGCGGGCCAGATGAGCCGCCTCGACTCGGCGCGCATTGCCAGCATCAAGGCCGAACATGCTGGTCTGTCGCTCAAGGGCACGGCGGTGGCCAGCGATGCTTTCTTCCCGTTCCGCGACGGCCTCGATGTGGTGGTGGACGCGGGCGCAAGCTGCGTGATCCAGCCCGGCGGCTCCATGCGCGACCAGGAAGTCATTGATGCCGCCGACGAGCGCGGCGTGGTCATGGTGGTGACGGGCGTGCGCCACTTCCGCCATTGATTTTGGGTTCGGCGCGCTATCGGCACTGACGTGAAAAAAGCGGCTGAGGCCGCTTTTTTTATGGAATGCTTCCCTCTTTTTATTTGGAGCTTAGGGGTGAACCTTCGGGGTTTCAGCTTCATCTTGAGCCGCTTCATCAGCTAACCAAGCATCCAAGTTTGTCCGTTGCTTGGCATCGAACTGCCCAATGCGCAGCACAACGTCTGCCAGCCAGTCATCTTCACAGTAAAAGTAGGTGACACAAACGCCCAGCACTTGCGCCAAATTTCGCGCTATTTCAAATGCCGGTTGATGAATGCCAGTTTCATACCGGCTGATGCGTGCGCTGCTGCATCCCTCATCCAATCCAATCAGAACCCCCAGTTTGTCCTGCGGCAAGCCCATACGCTCACGAGCTTGGCGCAAGCGAACGCCAAAGCAGCAAGACGGTGGAGAGGCTTTTTTGACCATCCGGGGATGGTTCCCATAAGCGGTTGCCTCGTCTCTACGAAAAACGTAGAATGGCTAATGGAATCAATCCATTAGTTGTAAAAAAAATTAAATTCTTATGAAAATTAAAATCGCCTTGCTGTCATCACTTGTTGTTCTTTTTGCTGGTTGCGGTGGAGGCTCAGACGCAACTGGATCAAACTTAACTGAATCCGTTATCGTCAAAGAATCACAAGTTCTCTCAGAAGGAATTTCTGTTAGTTACCCCTTGCCTGCCGGTACCTACACCGCCGAAATTACATCAAGCAACAATGGCGTCAAAATTCAATGGATTGGTAACGCAACTTGTGCTGCCTCTACAGAAGTAAAGTCGTACAGTAATAGCTGCACATTGAGCCAACAAGGTCAATTGAATATTTCAAATCCAACGCTTCTTGGCTTGGGTGGCGATGAAATCGTCACCATCAAAGTAACATCAAGCCATTAACTTGGATGCTGCCCTAAGGGGGAGTTGGTTGAGGTGCGACAGTTTTTGGAAAAAAAACCAAAAAAAGCGGCCTCGGCCGCTTTTTTTGATGGGGCTGGCTTTCAGCCGATGCCGGATGCCGCTTCAGCAGCCTTTGAAAAACCGCGCTGCCGCGTCCACCGTGGCGGCGATGTCTTCATCGGTGTGCGCGGCGCTGACAAAACCGGCTTCATACAGCGCCGGAGCGTAATAGACGCCGCTGTCGAGCATGGCGTGGAAAAAGCGGTTGAAGGCCGGGCTGTCGGTTTTCATCACCTGGCCGTAGTTCTGCGGCAGCGATTCCAGCAGGAAAAAGCCGAACATGCCGCCTTCGCTGTCGCCGCAAAACGGCACGCCCGCCTGATGGGCCGCCTGCGTCAAGCCGCTGACCAGGCTGCGCGTGCGCTCGGCCAGCGCTTCGTAAAAACCGGGTTTCTGGATTTCGCGCAGCGTTGCCAGGCCGCAGGCGGTGGCCACCGGGTTGCCCGAGAGCGTTCCGGCCTGATACACGCCGCCTAGGGGCGCGAGGTGCTCCATCACGGCGCGGCTGCCGCCGAACGCTGCCATCGGCATGCCGCCGCCGATCACCTTGCCCAGCGCCGTCATGTCGGGCTTGAAGCCGGGAATGTGCTGCGCATAGACGCTTTGCGCGCCGCCCAGTGCCACGCGGAAACCCGTCATCACTTCGTCGAAGACCAGCAGCGCGCCGTATTCGGTGCAAAGCTCGCGGCAGCGTTTGATGAAGGGCACGCTGGCGCGCACGAAATTCATGTTACCGGCAATCGGCTCGATCATCAGGCAGGCGATGTCTTTGCCGTGCAGGGCAAAAGCTTCTTCGATTTGCGCGATGTGGTTGTATTCCAGCACCAGCGTGTGCTGCACGACTTCGGGCGGCACACCCGCACTGGTCGGGCTGCCGAACGTGGCGAGGCCGGAACCGGCCTTGACCAGCAGCGCGTCCGAGTGGCCGTGGTAGCAGCCTTCAAACTTGATGATCTTGTTGCGCCCGGTGGCGCCGCGCGCCAGCCGGATCACGCTCATGGTTGCTTCGGTGCCGGAGCTGACGAGGCGCACCATTTCAATCGACGGCACGAGCTTGACGATTTCCTCAGCCATTTCCACTTCTCGCTCGGTGGGCGCGCCGTAGGAAAAGCCTTCGAGCGCGGCTTTCTGGACGGCTTCGAGCACCGCCGGGTGGCCGTGGCCCAGAATCATCGGCCCCCACGAGCCGATGTAGTCGATGTAGCGCTGGCCGTCGGCATCCCAGAAATAAGCGCCGTGGGCGCGCTGGATAAAACGCGGCGTGCCGCCCACGGCCTTGAAGGCGCGCACGGGCGAATTGACCCCGCCGGGAATCAGGCGCTTGGCGCGCTCGAACAGTGCGTCGTTGCGGGAGGTGGCGGGTTTAATGTTTGGTTCCATTGGGGGGCAGCTCGAAAGGGGATTTGAGAATGGGGGTGGCATCGTCGGCGCCCGGTGCGTCGTCTTCGGCGGCTTCGTCGTCTTCAGTCTGTGCCCAGAACAGGCGGTCTGGCACGATGTTGCCCATGCCGGGGTGAAAACCGGCTTCTAGGCTGTGATCCAGGTAGGTCAGCGCCTCGGCGGTCGCGGCCTGCAGATCGTGGCCGTTGGCCAGCAGGGCGCACAGGGCCGCCGACAGGGTTTCTCCGGCGCCTTGAAATACGGCTTCGAATCGCTCGAATTTTTCGCTGTACAGCACGGATTGCGGCGTGGCCAGCACGTTGTCAATGAACTGATCGGGCAGCGGGATGCCGGTGATCAGCGTGTAGGGAACGCCCAGAGCCGCAGCTGCTTTGGCGATGTCGCGGGCGGAAGGGCTACGCTCGGCAGGCCAGTCGGGCAGCAGCCAGCGCCACAGGGTGCTGTGGTTACCTATTAGAAGGGTGGCTTGGGGCAGCATCAGTTCGCGAAAAGCGTCCAGGTAGCTGTCAATTTTGCTGTCTTCCCACCACGACAGGCTGGGCATGTAGGCGATCAGCGGCACGTCTGAATAGTCAGAGGCGATTTCGGCGATGGAGCTGATGTTTTCCGGGCTGCCGACGAAGCCGACTTTGATGGCGGACACGGGCATGTCTTCCAGCGCGGCGCGCGCCTGATCGGCGACGGCTTCTTCGTCAAAGGCGAAATGGTCGAAGATTTCAGCGGTGTCGCGCACATAGGCGCCAGTGACGATGGCCAGCGGGTGCGCGCCCGCCGATGTGATAGCCGCGATGTCGGCTGTCAGGCCGCCTGCGCCGCTCGGGTCGTTGGCGTTGAAGCTCATGACGCAGGCTGGTGAAGCATCGTCATTTTCGGGTTGTAACTGCCGGGATTCGAGGGGTGGAGCGTTGAGGTTTGCCATAAGATTCAAATTTTTCCTCACCAGCGAATTAGCAACACGGCCTCTATACAATTGTTGCATTCTATGCGAAGGCAATTTAAGCTGTGACTCAATCGATGACCTGGATGTGTTTGATCTGTGGATGGATTTATGATGAGGCCGTTGGTGCGCCCGATGATGGCATTCCTGCGGGTACACCGTGGGCTTTGGTGCCCATGAACTGGACTTGTCCAGAGTGTGGCGCACGCAAGGAAGATTTCGAAATGGTTCAATTGTGAATTTTCACGCTCAGGTCTGAGTAGGTTCAGATCGATAACCGACCGCTTCGGGGTCTGCAAAAACAGGAGTAGAGACAGTGAGCATTCCCAGTTCCGGACTCAAGGTGTTGGTCATTGATGACAGCAACACCATCAGGCGCAGTGCTGAAATATTTTTGAAACAGGGAGGGCATGAAGTCCTGTTGGCAGAGGATGGGTTTGACGCCTTGTCCAAGGTCAATGATTTCGAGCCAGATCTGATTTTTTGCGATATTTTGATGCCGCGCCTAGATGGCTATCAGACTTGTGCGATTATCAAACGCAATGCCAGATTTTCGGGCGTACCCATCGTGATGCTCTCCTCCAAGGATGGTGTTTTCGACAAGGCGCGTGGCCGGATGGCGGGTTCGCAAGACTACCTGACCAAGCCTTTCACCAAAGATCAATTGTTGCAAACTGTTCAGGCTCTGGGTAGCCTCAAGCAAAAGGAAATGTAATGGCGATTAAAAAAGTATTGGTCGTGGACGATTCCAAGACCGAATTGATGTATTTGACTGATTTGCTGGTCAAAAATGGGTTTACCGTCAAGACGGCAGAAAATGCTGAAGACGCCTTTCGCCGTCTGGCAGAAGACAAGCCTGAGTTGATCCTGATGGATGTGGTCATGCCGGGGCAAAACGGATTCCAGTTGACCCGCGCTATTGCGCGTGATCCCTTGTACTCCGATATCCCCATCATGATGTGTACCAGCAAGAACCAAGAAACTGACCGCGTGTGGGGAATGCGACAGGGCGCTCGCGACTACATCACCAAGCCAGTTGATGCAAGCGAGTTGATGGCCAAAATCAAGGCCCTTGGCTGAAAAGTTACTAAAACTATAGCAACTACAGCATGGCGAACAGACAAGCCCTGAGGGCGCTACAGACCCGGCTGGCCGAACGATTGCAGATTGCCCGTACGGAAGGTGTCGCGGCTTTATGGCTGGCCGTAGAGGCAGGAGGAAAAAAATACCTTTTCCCCCTGGCTCAGTCCGGTGAAATCTTTCCCTGGGTCAATACCCATCCGGTTTCCTATACCCAAGCTTGGTTTGTCGGCGTGGCCAATTTGCGTGGGGGGCTTTTCGGCGTTGTCGATTTGGCCAGTTATGTGACTGGCCAGCCGCCCACCCAGACCAATGAGCTCATGCGTTCAGATTCGAGGCTTGTCTCTCTCAACAGTGCGCTAGATGTCAATTGTGTTTTACTGATCGACAAGCTGGCGGGCCTGCGAAAGCAGGACGCCTTTGCTGAGTTTTCCGAAAAAGCGCCTGACGCACCAGAGTTCTTTGGAAACCAGTATCTTGACCACAATGGTGCGACCTGGCAGGAAATCAACCTCCAGTTGCTTGCACAGCAAGCCCATTTTTTGACAATAGGTGCCTAGCGCGCTCTGTCCTTCTGACCCTGTTTTTCCCCGAAGGCTCACCATGTCTGTTATTGAAAATATCCAGAAATTATTTAAACCCAAGCCGGTGCAGTCCGAAGACAGCATGAACATGAGCATCTCGGGTGATTCTTTGCAGAGCTCTTCCCTGAGTGACACCGCTCGCGCCAAGCTGGTTGCGGTCCATGAAGACTATCCTTCAAGCAACATGGAGTTGGGTGACGATGAAAAGGATGCGAGTTCAGATCTGCTCAAGCTTCCTCTGCTCGGCCGCCGGACGCTGAGTCAGCATCAGAGCGTGTTGGTGCCCTTGATGGCCATATCGGTGGCTGTCTTGATTGTGGTGGCTTTCGTGGCACTTGATCAGTCGAATAAAGTCGCTCAGCAGGTGGCCGCCACGGGCCAGTCACTGATGCAGTCCCAGCGACTGGCCAAGTCTGTGTCGCAGGCGCTGGTGGGTAGTGCTCAGGCTTTCCCGGATGTGAATGAAAGTGCGGATGTGCTGGTCAAAACCATCAAGGGTCTGAAGTCCGGCGAAGAGGGCATGAAGCTCAGGCCCGTCGCAGCAGCCTTGCAGAAGGATGTGGATACAGTTTTTCCTTTGATGGAGCGGGCTGAGAAAAATGCCAAGACGGTGATGGAGCAGCAAGCGATTTTGATGCAGGTGGGTAACGCTCTGCGCAGTATTAACCGTCAATCGTCAGACCTGCTGGAAATCGCTGAAACTGTCGCCTCGCTCAAGCTCCAACAAAATGCAGCGTCAGCGGAAATTTCTGCCTCTGGTCAGCTGGTGATGTTGACCCAGCGCATTGGTAAGTCTGCCAATGAATTCCTGACGATGGAGGGTGTGAGTCCCGAAGCCGTGTTTATGCTGGGCAAAGATTTGAACTCGTTCAAGGAAATTGCCCAAGGTCTGCAGGACGGCAGCCCCGAGCTTCGTTTGAGCCCGGCCACTGACGCACAGACGCGCGAGCGTCTGGAAGCACTGATGGCGCTTTATGAAAAAACCCGTCTGCAGGCGGGTGCCATTCTGGGCAACTTGCAAGGCTTGGTGTCAGCGCGTGAAGCACAGGCATCGATCATTGCCGACAGCGAGGAACTGCGACGCGACCTTGAAACCTTGCAAGGCAGGCTGTCTTCCCAGACTGGTCTGGGCGTGCTGTCTATTTTCGCCTTGGTGACTGCTGCGCTGGTTGCGTTGTTATGCGGAACGGGTTTGGCCCGCTTGCAGGTGAAAGACAGTCGGCAGCGTCAAGCAGTGGCTGAAAGCCAGCAGCAAGATGCAAAAAGCCAGGAGCAAGATGCCAAGCGCGTCAATGACGCCAACCAGGCCGCCATTTTGCGTTTGATGAATGAATTGCAAAGCGTTGCTGAAGGCGATTTGACCCAAGAAGCGACCGTGACCGAGGACATTACCGGCGCGATTGCCGACTCGGTGAACTACACGGTGGAAGAGTTGCGCCAGCTGGTGGGTAACGTGCAAAACACGGTTACCCGAGTAGCGCAAACGACGGCGCAGGTGGAAAACACCTCGACCGAGCTGCTGGCAGCCTCTACCGAGCAGTTGCGTGAGATTCGCGAAACCGGCCAGTCGGTGCTCGAAATGGCTTCCCGGATTAACGAGGTGTCCACCCAGGCGCAGGAATCTTCCCAAGTGGCCCGTCAGTCGCTGACGGCTGCCGAATCGGGTTTGCAGGCGGTGCAAAATGCCATTGGTGGTATGAACTCCATTCGTGACCAGATTCAGGAAACTTCCAAGCGCATCAAGCGACTGGGCGAATCGTCACAAGAGATTGGTGAAATTACCGAGCTGATTTCTGACATTACCGAACAAACCAACGTGCTGGCGCTCAATGCCGCCATTCAGGCGGCCTCAGCTGGTGAAGCCGGACGAGGCTTCTCAGTGGTGGCAGAAGAAGTTCAGCGTCTGGCCGAGCGTTCTGCTGATGCAACGCGGCAGATTGCGGCGCTGGTGAAAGCCATTCAGACTGACACTCAGGATGCTGTGGCCGCTATGGAGCGCTCCACGCAGGGTGTGGTCGAAGGGGCCAAGCTGTCTGACAGCGCAGGTACGGCGCTGACCGAGATTGACCAGGTGTCGCGCCATCTCGCTGAGCTGATTGAGCAGATTTCTGATTCTGCCTCCAAGGAAGCCGTTTCGGCAAATGTGGTGGCGGGCAACATCCAGCACATTTTTGCGGTGACGGAACAAACCGGAGAAGGTACCCGATCCACAGCCCAGCAGGTGCGCGATCTTTCCCATATGGCGGAAGAGCTGCGGCAATCAGTGTCACGATTCAAGATCGCGTGATTTTCCCCCGTTATGCGTTTGATGCGCATTTCAATTCCTGAATCTGCCTGTTACTTATCCACGCCATGGTCACGAACTCAACAATAGCCAAGCCCGATTTCGCCATGAACGACCTGGGCCCGCTGGCCTGGGTGCTCGACGAGCTTCGCAAATCGCTGAACAGCGCGACAAAAGCACTCAAACGCTTTGCTTGGGATGCAGAGGCGGCGCGCGGCTCTGATCTGGCCGCGATTGATGCTAGCCAACTGCGCATCGCCCGTCAGCAACTTCATCAAGCCGTGGGCGCCTTGGAGATGGTTGGCCTGACCGGTCCAGTGCTGATGCTGCGCGCTATGGAGGCGGCAGTGCAAAAGTTTGTTTTGCAGCCCGAGCATTGCAGTCAGGAAGCGGTTGCCAAAATCGAGTATGCCAGCTTTGCCCTGACGGAGTACCTCGAAGGCGTTCTGGCAGACCGTCCGGTTTCCCCGGTGTCCCTATTTCCCCAGTACCGCGACGTTCAGGAACTGGTGCGCGCCGACCGGATTCATCCAGCCGACCTGTGGCCGCTGGAGTGGCGCTGGGCAGAGCCGAAACTGGCGGTGACAGCAGAGCCGCGCCAGTACGGTGCTGAAGCCAGGGCGATCATGGACCAGTCGGTTCTCCAACTAATGAAGGGCAGGGCACCGCAAGCGGCAGGCAGTTTGGGAAGTCTGAGCTTGGGTTTTGCGGCGCAGCAGACAGAGCGTCGCCTGAAGATTTTCTGGATCATTGCGGCGGGCTATTTTGAGGCGGTGGCTCACGACTTGTTGGGTGCTGATCTGTATATCCGGCGTGTGGCCTCCCGCGTGCTGCTGCAATATGCGTCTCTGGCCAAAGGTGATACCAGCGTGTCCGAGCGTTTGGCGCATGACATGGTCTTTTTCTGCTCCCAAGCAGTTGTCAGCCAGCCTGGTGCCACGCCAGTTTTGGCGGCGGTGCGAGCTGCCTATGGGCTGTCCCGGTTCAAGCCGGTCAATTACGAACTGGTGCAATTTGGTCGTTTCGACCCGGCCCTGCTGGCCCAGGCACGCAAACGGATTGTGTCGGCCAAGGAGGCTTGGTCCTCGCTGTGTGCGGGCGATACCAGCAAAGCCAAAACAGTGGCTGACCAGTTTGCTCTGGTGACCGAATCGCTGCTCAAGCTCCATCCGCCAAGCGAGCCACTGGCGAAGGTGCTGAGTCGGGCAATTGAGACCACGGTCAACAGCGCTCAGACCCCCGGCATTGAACTGGCAATGGAAGTAGCTACTTCTGTGCTGTATCTGGAAGCGGTCTTTGAAGATCTGGACCCCAATGACCCGCAATTGGCGGTGCGCACTGCCAGCTTGGCCCAGCGCCTCGAAAGCGTGCGTGCGGGCGGCAATCCCCAGCCGCTGGAGATTTGGATGGAGGAGTTGTACAGCCGAGTCAGCGACAAGCAGACCATGGGCAGTGTGGTCGGCGAGCTGCGCGTTTCTCTGGGTGAGCTGGAAAAATCGCTAGACGCCTTTTTCCGCAATCCGAAAGACAAGGCGACGCTGCAGACCGTTCCTGGTCAGCTATCTCAGATGCGCGGTGTTTTGTCGGTATTGGGACTGGACCAAGCCTGCAAGGCTGTTTTTCGGATGAAGAGCAGTGTCCAGAAAATGCTCGACACTGAAACGGATCCAGAACTGGCGCGCGCCGCAGGAACCTTTGAGTACCTAGGCAATAACGTCGGTGCGTTGAGTTTTCTGATCGACATGCTGAATTACCAGCCTGTGCTGGCGAAAAAACTGTTTGTCTATAACGAAGAAAACGGCGAGCTCAAGCCCGTCATGGGCCGCGCACCAAGCACCTCGGAGGCTGCTGAAGTAGCTGTGTCGGTGGAGGACAGTGACGCCTTGCCGGTAGAAGTCGCGCTGGTGGTGCCGCCCGGGCAAGTGGTCAATGTGGTATCTCCCGCCGCAGAGCGCAGCAATCCTGCTTTGCTTGTGGCACTCCCGAATGTTGTGGCTGCTGCTCCTGTTCCTGTTCCTGCTCCCGTTATTCCCGTTGCTGTGGCCCCTGTGGCTCCTGTGATGGCGTCCTTTGATGAGTTGCCACCTCCGCTGGAAATGCCGGTTGCTGTTGCACCTGCAGAAGTCAAGTCGCCAGCGCCAGTCCAGGATGATGGTGCTTTTGCTTTTGATCTGGCAATGGAACTCCCAGACGCGCCAGTTGCCGAGCCTGTTTTGGCGCCTACAGTCGCTGCTGCGCCTGCGGTGTTGAATCTGGATCCACTGCCGCTGAAAATACTGGCCGCTCCTTCGCTTGCAGAAGTGCAGCCGCCAGCACCTGTTCAGGATGATGGCGCTTTTGCTTTTGATCTGGCTATGGAACTCCCGGATGTGCCGGTTGCCGAGCCTGTTTTGGCGCCTGCAGTCGCTGCTGCGCCTGCGGTGTTGAATCTGGATCCACTGCCGCTGGAAATACTGGCCGCTCCTTCGCTTGCAGAAGTGCAGCCGCCAGCACCTGTTCAGGATGATGGTGCTTTTGATTTTGATCTGGCTATGGAACTCCCGGATGTGCCGGTTGCCGAGCCTGTTTTGGCGCCTGCAGTCGCTGCTGTGCCTGTGATGTTGAATCTGGATCCACTGCCGCTGGAAATACTGGCCGCTCCTTCGCTTGCAGACGTGCAGCCGCCAGCACCTGTTCAGGATGATGGCGCTTTTGATTTTGATCTGGCTATGGAACTCCCAGACGCGCCAGTTCCGGCTTTTATTTTTGAGCCGCCCGTACTCGCCGAGATGGTGCAGGATGCGACCATAGTACCTTTGGGTAGCGAGTCTGAAGTGGCAGTCAGTGCCTTGCCTGTAACGCTTCCCCCCCCGATGCAAATGCCAGTTGCACCGGTTGTTTCACCTCCACCTCCACCTGCTGTCCAGTCGCCAGCCTCGGTGAATTACGAAGAGGAGGAAGATGATTTTGATTTGCAGGAGATTTTCCTAGAGGAAGCCCGTGAAGTCGTGGGCAATGCCACGCGGGCAATTGACGAGCTGGCACAAGACCCGGCTGACACCGAGCAATTGACAGTATTGCGGCGCGCTTTTCACACGCTCAAGGGCAGTGCGCGAATGGTCGAACTCAACGAGTTTGGCGAAGCGGGCTGGGCGCTGGAGCAAATGCTCAACAGCTGGCTCGCTGATCAAAAACCGGCGACTAAGGAGTTTAGAACCTTGTGCGCCGAGGTTATCGTCGGTTTTGAGTCATGGATTGCCGCGATTGCCGAGAAGCAGGATGCCTCTTGGTCGGCGACGGCGTTTCGCGAAAGTGCCGAAGCCATGCGTCTTGAGGGGCGCTACATTGCCCTGAACCTATCCGGCCAGGCGCATAGTGCTTCCACGGCGCCACCTGTGATCGAAGTTGTGGTGCCTGTGGTGCCAGAAGTGCCGCAAGTGCCCGACCTGCCGGTCGCCCAAGAGCTGCCACCATTTGTGCCAGTTCCAGTTCCAGAGGTCTTGGTGCTTCCTGGTTCTGAGCTTTTGGGTGAAACGCCAACCGAACCAAGTCTGAACTTCGAGATTATCCCTGAAGCCGAGCCGGACCAAGTCGCTAAGGTCGTTCAAGCAGTGCAGCCTGTCAAAGCGGCTGAGGCTCCGACGGATACCTTCGTCAATGAACTGGCTGATGTTGATTTCGACAGTTTTTTCACCCTTTCCTCGAAAGACGAGGCTGCGCCTGCGGTGGTCGTGCCATTGGGCGCGGAACTTGCGCAGAGTTCACCCGCTGAACAGGTATCGGTGGAAGCCATTGAGTTGTCGGCTGAAGATTTTTCCGAACATTTTCAGATAGGCGCCCAAGCTGACGAGCCAGCCTTGCCTGTAGAGGTTGAATTGCCTGTCATTACGGAGTTGGCGTCAGCACTTCCCGAGCCCATGCCGGTCGCCATCATCAAGCCGGTCATCGAAATTCAGGTGCCGCAAGAAGTGCCTGCCAGTGACAAGTCCGACGAAAATGTCATGGTGATTGACGGTTTGCGTATAGGCACGGCACTTTATAACGTTTATCTGGGGGAAGCTGATCAATGGTCAAGCCATTTGGTTAGCGAGGTGGCTGAATGGTCGCATGAGAATCATCAGCTAGTTAGTGCTTCAACGGTGGCGCTTGCCCACTCCCTGGCGGGTAGTTCTGCAACTGTGGGGTTTCATGCGCTGTCTGAAGTGGCCCGTGCCTTGGAGCACGCCCTGGAGAATTCGCGCGATCGCCGTAGCTACGATGCCAGCACCTACAGCCCGTTATTTGTTGAGGCGGCGGAGGATATACGCCGCTTGCTGCACCAGTTTGCCGCCGGCTTCTTGAAGCAACCTCGGGCTGACATTCTTGCCCGCTTGAGAAGTCTGGAGTTCCCGGATTCGGTCACGCACGCCGTGGATGAGTACGAGATCTACAGCACTGCTGACAACTCAGAATTCGCCATTGAAGACGATTTTGAATTCCCCTCTAGCCCATTGCCCGAGGTACAAACGGCCCCCGAGGTCGAGGTTGTTCACGCACCTCAGGCACTAGCTCAGGCCGTGCCACCAGTTGAGATTGCGCCTGAAGTTCAGGCCGCGCCTGTGGCTGAGATTGCAGTATTGACAAAAGCTGAGTTTGCAGTCGTTCAAGCTGAACGTCAGATACCTGTTTCTGTGAAGGCAGAAGTTTTGTCATCAAGCGCAGAAAACGCAGATGTGACACTGCCTGTGCCTGTGCCTGTGCCTGTGCCTGTGCCTGTGCCTGTGCCTGTGCCTGTAGAGCCAGAACCAGTTACACCACCAGAACCAGTTGCAGCACCAGTACCAGTACCAGCACCAGTAATAGCTCCAGTAATAGCTCCAGTACCAGCTCCAGTACCAGCTCCAGTACCAGCTCCAGTACCAGCTCCAGTACCAGCTCCAGTCGCTGCGAAGGCTTTCAACGACCATCCAGGTATTGACGACGATATTGATGCCGTTGATGCGATTGATCCAGACCTGTTTCCGATTTTTGAAGAAGAGTGTGAGGATCTGATGCCCCGGCTGAGCGGTGCATTGCGGCATTGGGCCGAGCAGCCTAGCCATCAGGGTTCTCGTCTGGAAGTGCTGCGTGTGCTCCACACCCTCAAAGGCAGTGCCCGTCTGTCCGGCGCATTGCGATTGGGTGAAATGGCGCATCGGATTGAGTCGGAAATCGAGCATGTCGGCTCCGATGCCGCGCAAAGCCAGGAATTCGAGCCTTTGCTGACCCGTCTTGACGGCATGCAGGCCGCTTTTGAGGCCTTGCGTCACAGGGATGAGCCCGTCGCCGGGGTCGAACAAGCTCCCGCCCCTGTGCTCCAAACCGCGCAGCCAGCCTGGACGCCCTCTGAGCCGCAGGCGTTTGAAAATCCGGTGACGCAGGAGGAAGCGTCTGAACCGGCGGTTGCCAGCGCCGTCAACAAATTTATCATTCCCGGCCCGCAAGCAATGGTGATGCAGGCGGTGCGGCAAGCGGCCACGGCCTCGATCCGCGTGCGCTCCCAACTGCTTGACCGCATGGTGAATCAGGCCGGTGAAGTGATGATTACCCGCTCGCGTCTGGAGGCCGAGATTGGCCAACTGCGCGACTCGCTGAACGACATGAGCGGTAACTTGACCCGCTTGCGCCAGCAGTTGCGTGATATTGAGCTGCAGGCCGAAACCCAGATGCAGTCGCGCTTGGCGCTGGCCAAGGAAGCTCAAGCCGGTTTTGATCCACTGGAATTTGACCGCTTTACCCGCGTGCAGGAATTGACCCGCATGATGGCCGAATCGGTCAATGACGTGGCCACCGTGCAGCGCACCTTGCAGCGCACGATTGAGGCGACCGAGGATGACCTGATCGCCCAGGGCCGCCAGACGCGTGAATTGCAGCGCGACTTGCTGCGCACCCGGATGGTTGAGTTTGAAAGCATTTCCGAGCGCCTGTACCGTGTGGTGCGCCAAACCGCCAAGGAAATCGGCAAGCAGGTGCGGCTGGACCTGCTCGGCGGCAACCTCGAAATGGACCGGGGCATGTTGGACCGTATGGTTCCCGCTTTTGAACATTTGCTGCGCAACTGTGTCAGCCACGGGATTGAATTGCCGCAAGTCCGCACCGACGCGGGCAAAGACCCGGTCGGCCTCATCAGCATCCATCTGCGTCAGGACGGCAACGATGTGTCCGTCGATTTCAGCGACGATGGTGCCGGTTTGAACCTCAAGCGTATTCGCGAGATAGCGGTCCAGCGCGGGCTGATCGCGGCCGGCCAGGTGATTGATGACACGGCTGCGGGCAACCTGATTTTTCTGCCCGGCTTTTCAACGGCCACCCAGGTGACCGAAGTAGCAGGGCGCGGTATCGGCATGGAAGTGGTCCGCACGGAAGTCAATGCGCTCGGTGGCCGCATTGAAACCTCCACGGTGGTCGGCCAGGGCTCGCACTTCAAGCTGGTCCTGCCGCTGACCACGGCGGTGACGCAGGTGGTGATGATCCGCGCCGACAAGCTATCGGTCGGTGTGCCGGCCAATGTGGTTGAAACCGTGCGCCGCATCTCCATCAAGGAGCTGCAGCAGGCCTACAACACCGGCACGCTCGATGTTGGTGGCGAGATGGTGCCATTTTTCTGGGCAGGTGCTTTGCTGAAGGCTTCGCACCACAGCAGTGAGGTACAGACCAAGACCACGCCGGTGGTGATTTTCCGAAGTGCTGCCCAGCGCCTGGCCCTGCATGTGGATGAAGTGCTGGGTAACCGTGAAGTGGTGGTGAAAAATCTGGGCCCGCAGCTCTCGCGTTTGCCGGGTATGGCAGGTATGTCGGTGTTGCCATCGGGCGCTGTGGTCTTGATTTACAACCCAGTGGCGCTGGCGGCGGTGTATGGCCAGCAGGCACGTTTATGGAGTGCTGACCAAGCCGAGCCGCACATGCTCGAAGGGTCTGGCGGCAGCGCCGCCAAAGCGCCGGTGCAGATACAAGTTACCCGGAAAATCCCGTTGATTCTGGTGGTCGATGATTCCATCACCGTGCGGCGTGTGACCCAGCGCATGTTGCTGCGCGATGGCTACCGCGTGGCGCTGGCCGCCGACGGTCTGCAGGCGCTGGAGCGTTTGCAGGACGAGCTGCCAGCCGTGGTGCTGTCCGACATTGAAATGCCGCGCATGGACGGCTTCGATTTGGCGCGCAACATCCGGGGCGATGAGCGCCTGAAGAAATTGCCGATCATCATGATCACTTCGCGGATTGCTGGCAAGCATCACGAGCATGCCAAGGAGTTGGGCGTTGACCACTACTTGGGCAAGCCGTACTCGGAAGAGGAACTGATGAAATTGGTGCGGCATTACTGCGCGCTAGAAGCGGCTGCCGCTGTGGCCGCTTGAGGCGCACCGGCAGCCCCTGACGGCTGTCTCAGCCAGGCTTGATGATCGCGTAGCGCTGCAGCGTCAGCCTACGCGCTTCTTCATGCACCACGATGGGCTTGGGGTAGTTCTGGCCTAAGGCCACGTTAGCGGCCAGTAATTCCATAGCCCCGGCCAACCAAGGGCTGTGCAGTGCAGGCCCATTCAATCCACCCAGCATTGGCAGGTAGCGGCGAATAAATTTGCCATCCGCATCAAACTTTTCGCTCTGGCTGATCGGGTTAAAAATGCGGAAATACGGCTGTGCATCGCAGCCTGTGCTGGCGGCCCACTGCCAGCCGCCGTTGTTTGAGGCCAGCTCAAAATCATTGAGCTTCTCGGCAAAATAACGCTCGCCCCAGCGCCAGTCGATGCCTAAATCTTTCACCAAAAAACTCGCCGTCACCATGCGCAGGCGGTTGTGCATGTAGCCGGTCTGGTTGAGTTGCGCCATCGCGGCATCGACCAGCGGGTAGCCGGTTTGCCCCGTACACCAGGCCTTGAACAGCGCCTCGGCTGGTGCGCCTTGTTCCCAGACGATGGCGTCATAAGCGGGCTTGAAGGCGCGCTGAACCACATACGGAAAATTGCTCAAAATCTGGGCGTAAAAATCGCGCCAGATCAGCTCGCTGAGCCAGCAGGCCGCGCCTTCGCAGCCGGTTTGCGACTGCGCCAGCGTGTTGGCCGCTAGCTGGCGGATGGAGACGGTGCCAAAGCGCAGATGCACGCTCAGATAACTCGGGCCTTTGAGCGCCGGAAAATCGCGGTTGCTTTGGTAGCGCGCCATGCGCCCCGCAAAGTCGTCGAGCAGCGCCGCGCCGCCCCGGCTGCCGGTTGGGATTTTCAAGGCAGACAAATTTGTCGCTTCAAACCCGAGATCGGCCAGCGTTGGCACCGTTCGGCGCTCATTGGGCGGTTGGCTGGCCAGCGCGGCGGCGTAGTTTTCGACCGGATAGGCTTTCAGATAAAACGGGTTGATTTTTTTCAGCCAGGCGTTTTTATACGGCGTGAACACGCTGTAGGGCTTGCCCGCCAGCGTCAATACTTCCTGCCGCTCAAAAATTACATGGTCTTTGAAATCGTGAAAGGCCACGCTTTGCGCCGCCAGCGCGGCCTGAATCGCGGCGTCGCGCGCTAGCGACTGCGGCTCGTCGTCGTGGTTGGCAAACACCGCCTGCACAGCGAGTTGTTTCGCCAGCGCGGGGAGGGTGCTGGCGGCCGTCGCGTGGCGCATCAGCAGGCCGACCTGCTCGGCGCCGCATTCCCGCCCGAGCTGCGTAAGCTGCGCGTCAAGATCCAGCAGCGATTCGCGGATGAATTCGACCCGGCGGTCGGCGCGGGGCAGGGCGTCCAGAATGTCCGGGTCAAAGACAAACAGGCAAAACACCTGATGGCACGATTTCAGCGCGTGGTAGAGCGCGGCATTGTCTTGCAGCCGCAAATCGCGCCTGAACCACATCAGGCCGCTGGTGTATTTTTTATCCATGTTGCCTATGGTAATGAGCTGCTGCCAGCGTGGGCGCAGCGCGTAAAATCTGCGCATGGCCACGGACTCCCCCCCCCTCTCGATGAATCTCACCCACCATTTTCTGATCGCCATGCCCGGTCTGGAGGATGAGGCTTTCGCCAAAAGTGTGGTGTATATGTGCGAACACACCGAGCGTGGCGCGCTCGGGCTGGTCATCAACAAGCCCGGCGACATCAATGTCAAAGAGCTGTTCGACAAGGTCGATTTGCCGCTGCACCGCGACGATCTGGCGCTGGCGCCGGTGTTTCAGGGCGGGCCGGTGCAGACCGAGCGCGGCTTTGTGCTGCACGAATCGATGATGCCCGGCCACGAATCCATCTACGCCTCCAGCATGTCGATTCCCGGCGGCCTGGAAATGACGACTTCACGCGACGTGCTTGAAGCGTTGTCCACCGGCGCCGGTCCGCGCCGGGTGTTTGTCTCGCTGGGTTACTCGGCCTGGAGCGAAGGCCAGCTCGAATCCGAGCTGCTGGAGAATAGCTGGCTGACCGTGGCCGCCGATCTGGGCGTGATTTTCGACACGCCAGTCGATGAACGCTACGACAAGGCACTGATGCTACTGGGCCTGCAAAGCTGGATGCTCTCGCCCGTTGCTGGTCATGCATGAGCCCGTCGATGCGTCAGTGCTGAGTAGTACGTCCCCGCAGGCTATCCGGCTGCAGACTTTTCTGGCGTTTGACTACGGTTTCAAGCGTACTGGCGTGGCCTCGGGCAACATCCTGACGCGCACCGCCAGCCCGCAGGCCACCATTGCCGCCGAAGGCAGCGCCCGCTTTCCGCTGATCGAGGCGCGCATCAAGCTGTGGCAGCCCGACGCGCTGGTCATTGGCGTGCCGTTTCACCCGGACGGCGCCAGCCACGAAAACACCGTGCGCGCCCAAAAATTTGCCCGCCAGTTGCGCGGGCGCTTTGGCTTGCAGGTGTTCGAGGTCGATGAGCGATACAGCACCACCGAAGCACTGGCGGGCGGCGCCAAAGACGCCGATGCCGCCTCGGCCTGCATCATTCTGGAACAATTTTTAAGGAGCCTTCCATGACCAGTCTGGTCCTCAACGCCGAGGCGCTGTATGCCGAGCTGCTGCGCGGCTTGCGCCAGCATCTGGCGCTCTGCGGGGAGTCGCCGCGTCTGGCGGGTGTGGCTTCGGGCGGTGCCTGGCTGGCCCAGCGCCTGCAAAAAGACCTCGGTCTGCCCGGCGAATGCGGCATGTTGTCTTCGGCCATGCACCGCGACGATTTTGCCCGGCGCGGCCTGGCAGGCAGCGGCCAGACCACGCTGCCGTTTGATGTCAACGGCGCCCATCTGATCGTGATCGACGATGTGCTCTACACCGGGCGCACCATTCGCGCCGTGCTCAACGAGTTGTTTGACTACGGGCGCCCGGCCAGCGTCAAGCTGATGGTGCTGGTCGATAGGGGCGGGCGCGAGTTGCCGGTGCAAGCCGATCTGGCCGTGGCGCGGCTGACCCTGCCCGCCGCGCAAAAACTCAGACTGGCGCGTGCCGACGATGGCACCTTCACCTTCGCGCGGCAGTCCCAGCCGGTGCAGGCGCCCGCCGTTAGCGTCAACCCAGAACATTAAGCCGACCCGCCCCTAGCGAGCGCCAGCGGAAAAAAAGGAAAAAGGAACCCCCAGCGTGTTGTACCGACGAAATCCCCAACTCAACAAGAATGGCGAACTGATTCATTTGCTGTCCACCGAAGGCCTGCCCAAGGCCATCCTGACGCAGATTCTGGACACCGCCGAAAACTTTGTCTCCGTCAGCAGCCGCGAGGTCAAAAAAGTCCCGCTGCTGCGCGGCAAGAGCGTTTTCAACCTGTTTTTTGAAAACTCGACCCGCACCCGCACGACGTTTGAAATTGCCGCCACGCGCTTGTCGGCGGACGTGATCAATCTCGACATTGCCCGCTCGTCGGCGTCCAAAGGCGAGTCGCTGCTGGACACGATTGCCAACCTGAGCGCGATGGCTGCCGACCTGTTCGTCGTGCGCCACAGCGAGTCCGGCGCGCCTTATCTGATTGCCCAGCATGTCGCGCCGCACGTTCACGTCGTCAACGCCGGTGACGGGCGCCACGCGCACCCGACGCAGGGCTTGCTGGACATGTTCACCATCCGGCATTACAAAAAAGATTTCAGTAATCTGACCGTCGCCATCGTTGGCGACGTGCTGCATTCGCGTGTGGCCCGCTCCGACATCCACGCGCTGACCACGCTGGGCTGCGCCGAAGTGCGCGTCGTCGGCCCCAAAACGCTGGTGCCTGACAACATGGCGCAAATGGGCGTGCGCGTGTGCAACACGCTCGAAGAAGGCATTCGCGGTGCCGACGTGATCATCATGCTGCGCCTGCAAAACGAGCGCATGAGCGGCGCGCTGCTGCCCAGCAGCCAGGAGTTTTTCAAGAGCTTTGGCCTGACCCCGGAAAAGCTCCAACTGGCCAAGCCCGACGCCATCGTCATGCACCCCGGCCCGATCAACCGGGGCGTGGAAATCGACTCGGCCGTGGTCGATGGCGCGCAAAGCGTCATCCTGCCGCAGGTCACTTTTGGCATTGCGGTGCGCATGGCCGTCATGAGCATCGTCGCAGGAAATGAAGCATGAAATTACTGATTAAAAATGGCCGCGTGATGGACCCGGCCACGGGATTTGACGAAGTCACCGATCTGACCATTGCGGCTGGCCGCATCGTGGCAATCAAAGGCCAACTGGCCGATTTCACGCCGAACAGAGTCATCGACGCCAGCGGTTGCATCGTCATGCCCGGCTTGATTGACCTGTCAGCGCGGCTGCGCGAGCCCGGCCACGAGCACGAACGCATGCTCGAAAGCGAACTGGCCGCTGCCGTCGCCGGGGGCGTGACCAGCTTGGTCTGCCCGCCCGACACCGATCCGGTGCTTGATGAGCCGGGTCTGGTCGAAATGCTCAAGTTCCGCGCCGAGAAGATGCACCAGTCGCGCGTGTTTCCGCTGGGCGCGCTGACCCGCGCTTTAAAAGGCGAGGCGCTGACCGAAATGGTCGAGCTGACCGAGTCGGGCTGTGTCGGGTTCAGCCAGGCCGAGGTGCCGCTGGCGAACACGCAGGTCTTGATGCGCGCCATGCAGTACGCCGCCACCTTTGGCTACAGCGTCTGGCTGCGCCCGCAGGAAGTCCATTTGGGCAAGGGCGTGGCCGCCAGCGGCGCGCTCGCCACCCGGCTGGGCCTGAGCGGCGTGCCCGTGCTGGCCGAAACGATTGCGCTGCACACGATTTTTGATCTGGTGCGTTCCACGGGTGCCCGCGTGCATTTGTGCCGCATCAGCAGCGCCGCTGGCGTCGCGCTGGTCGCCCAAGCCAAGGCCGAGGGCTTGAATGTGACCTGCGATGTCAGCATCAACAGCCTGCATTTGACCGATGTCGATATCGGCTACTTCGACAGCCGCATGCGCCTCGATCCGCCACTGCGCCAGCAGCGTGACCGCGACGCGCTGCGGCGCGGCCTGCTCGATGGCACGATTGACGCGCTGGTCTCGGACCACACGCCGGTCGATGAAGATGCCAAAACCCTGCCGTTCGCCCAAGCCGAGCCCGGCGCCACCGGCCTGGAACTGCTGCTGAGTCTGGCCTGCAAATGGGGCGAAGACAGCCAGGCTGGCTTGGTGCGGGCGCTGGCCGTGTTGACCAGCGAACCGGCCCGCGTGCTGGGCAGCGCGCTGGGCACGCTGCAAGCCAGCGCGGGCCGCTTGGTCAAGGGTGGCGTGGCCGACATCTGCATTTTTGACCCGGCCAGCCGCTGGGCGGTGACGCCCGCTGCCCTGCGCAGCCAGGGCAAGCACACGCCGTTTGAGGGCTACGAGTTGCCCGGCCAAGTCTGCTACACGCTGGTTGATGGGCGGGTGGCTTTCGAGCGCGGCTGACGGATGCGGGTTTGTCATTGCGGGCCGCTGGCGGCATGAGGCGCCTCAAGGGCTGCTGGCGCCTGCTGCGCGTGCTGGCGCATATTCTGGTTGGGCTGTGGATTGTCGCGATGCGCCTGCCGCGCCTGCCGCAGGCGCAGCAAAATGCGCGGGTTCAGGTCTGGGCGGTCGCGCTGCTCGGCCATCTCGGCATCACGCTGGAAGTTCGCGGCCAGCCGCCCGTCATCGGGCCGGTGCTGCTGCTGGCCAACCACATTTCTTGGCTGGACATTCCGGTGATGCACGCAGCGCACCACTGCCGCTTTGTTTCCAAGTCCGACGTGCAGGCTTGGCCGCTGGTCGGCACGCTGGCCACGGCGGCGGGCACGCTCTACATCGAGCGCAGTTCCCGCCGCGATGCGTCGCGCATGGTCGGCCTGATGGAGGCGGCGCTGCGCGACAACGACGTGCTGGCAGTGTTTCCCGAAGGCACGACCGGCGACGGGCGTGCGCTGCTGCCGTTTCATGCCAACTTGCTGCAGGCCGCCGTGGCTGCCGATGCGCCGGCCCAGCCGGTCGGCCTGCGCTTTGTCGATCAGGCCAGCGGCCAGGTCAGCCATGCGCCCAGCTATATCGGCGATGAAACCCTGCTCGGGTCGATCTGGCGCACCGTCTGCGCGCCGCCGCTGGTCGCTGTCGTGCATTACGGCCAGCCCGAGCGCGCCCAAGGCCGCGAGCGCCGCGCCTGGATCGCCCAGCTGCGCGACACGGTGGACGGCCTGCGCCAGAGCTGAGGGCTCAGGGTAGCCCATCGAAACTGCAGGCCTTAGCCTACGCATTTCTCATTCATGGGCTTACCTTGGCTCGACGGTTTTATTCCTACTATTTGTTGTCTGTCAAAGAGCTGTGGGCTGCGTGAGTTTGCCCCAAGCTTGCGGTGGATTTCAATATCTTCAGGAGAAAAGCATGAACAACGATCGTCTGGAAGGCAACTGGCTGCAATTCAAAGGCAAAGTCAAAGAGCAGTGGGGCAAACTGACCGATGACGACCTTGATGTCATTCTTGGCAAGCGTGACCAGTTGCTGGGCAAGATTCAGGAGCGCCACGGCCTGACCAAGGAGGCTGCCGAAAAGCAGTTTGGCCAGTGGCATGAGCGCCACCCGAGCAATTTCTTCAAGCCAGATTGAACGGGCACTGTAAAGTGGACCCCCGAGTCAAGACAATTTTTCACTCAGTTTAAGCTGCACTCGGTTGGACTTGCAGCTGGACGGCGCTGCCCCGATTTTGGCTTGTGA
>Ga0302213_1000415_pt1 | contig 24345 bp, 10 predicted proteins | sample II_Fen_N1_2_FD_194583 | JGI IMG/M metagenome (GOLD analysis project Ga0302213, IMG submission 194583) | Peat permafrost microbial communities from Stordalen Mire near Abisko, Sweden - II_Fen_N1_1 | ecosystem: Environmental > Terrestrial > Soil > Wetlands > Permafrost | place: Sweden: Abisko...
TCTGTATTTCACATAATACGGAAATAATTCAATGTTTTTACTTTTCTATTTCAGACGAAAGAGGCTGACTCAATTTTATTTTGAGACAGCCTCCTTAAATTAAACTCTATTTTTAATACTAAATATCTCTAGTTTCTTGGAGAATATAGCTATCACGCGTTAGAATTAGCTCTTACATTCTCCTTGTCTACTAATCTTACAAATTGGATTCGAAACTCTTTAGCTTAGCACCTATCGGTGTCAAAATGAGTTAGTACTTAAAGTCTGTGGCTTTAAGGTATACCTGATACGCTTTTATCATTCCGGGAAATCCATTTTCTGCACGAGGCAGATATCTAAATCCGCTCACGGAATATTTTTTGTCCAGATTGATAACGATTTGATGTGGATAGGCTGCATTATCAACTGTCATCCAGTAAGTAGACTCCTGTAAATCGAAAATTTTGTCTCCACTATAGTTTCCACTGCGTATTTCTTCACAGTCGGCATACCGTATTTTCCAATCCGTACGGGGAATAGGGTTACCGTTCTGATCAAGTATATCCATCTCAGCTACGGAAGCTACATTCGTTTCGTCCTGTGCACTGAGGGCATTCATACAGAAGAATTTACTTTCTACCGGTTGTGCCCATTTCACTTCCTGCCAACCGTTTCCGGGTTTGAATGTTCCAACTATTACCGGTTTTTCAGAAGAAAGATCAAGTTTTTCGCCCTCTTTGCGGTGCGTAGTAGGGGTTTTGACACGTAGCATATCCAGAATTGGTTCCGTTAGTCCCTGAATGGAAGCATCGGTTGGTCCTTTCAAATCTAATACTATAATCTCGTTTTTTCCGGTTTTCAACCAGCAGCCTGGCATGTAAAGTGTTTGTTGTGGACCAATTTCCCAGAACCGTCCCATGGCATGTCCGTTTACCCATATCAGCCCTTTCCCCCATGAACGCATATCGAGGAAGGTATCTCCGGTTTTATCGAGATTGAACGTAGCTTTGTAATAAGCCGGACCATTGTGTTTTGCATATCTGACGTATTTTTTGTTTTCAAGGAAACTATTATCGTCGACAGAGAAGTTGTAAACCGTCCATTTATTGAGTTTGATTTCTTTTTTACCCTTTGGGAGTAGTTCCACTTTTTCGGTGATACCTTTTCTGTCGTGTATAGATTTGTCAAAGTTGACGCGTCCCATGGCTTCTACCAGGATATCCAACCGTGCCCCTTTGTTTACGGGCGGGAGTTTAGTGCTAAATTGTCCTAATCTTCTGTCTAAACGTGCTATCAATTTTCCGTTTACAAATACCTGTGCCCAGTCGTGCACTTCAGTTATTTTGATCTCTGTAGAGTCGGTTAGTTGAGGTAAGGTAGTGCGATATAAAATCTGTCCCCAACCCTGGTTGAATTGTTCCATAGATTGAATATCCTCAGAATATTGAGGTGTTGGCAGATTATCAAACAAAGGAGCCACCTTATTAAACTTGATGGCTGGAATAGCAATAACAGCTTTGGCAGCAGGCACCTCCGGCAACTTATATCCCTGTGGCTCGTACTGTTTCAACAAATCACGTAAGAGGGTAAATTTAGGTGTAACCCAACCTGCCTCGCTAATGGGTGCATCGTAATCGTAGGAAGAACACATGGTAGAATAAGCGGGATTATTGGCTCCTCCCCACCATCCGAAAGTAGTACCACCGTGAGTCATGTACAAACTGAATGAAATATTTTGGTCCAACATATCCTTGATTCCTTGCACCATATCTTTTGCCGGACGGGTTTCATGTTTGCGTCCCCAATGATCGAACCACCCGCTCCAAAACTCACTGCACATCAATGGCGTGTTGGGTCTAAGTTCTTTCAGTTTTTCAAATTGCTGATCAATGTTTGCACCGGTTCCGAAGTTGACGGTCCAGAGTAAATCATCCAGCGCGTTGTTTGTAAAATTGCTGCTCCAATCGCATTGAAAAAGGGCTGATTTAGTAAAACCAGCGGCTTTTACCAAGTCGCGAATTGCCGATATATAAGGTTTATCAGTGCCATAAGATCCATATTCATTTTCCACCTGCACCATAATGATGTTTCCACCGTTGGCTAATTGCAGCGGAGCGAGTTGTTTGCCTACTTCATTCATGAAGATGGCTACCCGTTTCATGTAATAAGGGTCGAGCGTACGAAGTTTTACATCTTTCTTTTTGAGTAACCACCAAGGCAGTCCTCCCATTTCCCATTCGGCACACACATAAGGTCCCGGGCGTACAATGACATACATTCCATGTTTTTGTGCCAGTTTACAGAACGCAGCAATGTCGTTTTGTCCTTTGAAATCGAATTGTCCTTCATGTTGCTCATGAATATTCCAAAACACATATAAACAAAGTGTATTCATACCTAAAGCTTTGCACATCTGTATGCGATGTTCCCAGTAAGGGCGAGGAATACGAGTGTAGTGCACTTCAGCCGCTTTGATTACAAAGGGCTTTTCGTTTAATAGAAACGTGCGATCACTCACCGAAAATGTTTCCCGGGGAGTTTGCGCTTGTATGCTCCTGTGAGGAATGAAAAATGAAAGGAGAATTAAAAAGATAATTTTGTGTTTCATGCTTTTCTTTTTGAATAATAATTAATACAGCAAAGTTAAGCAGATAGATGCATCGCTAAGGGATAGAGATCATTCAAAAAGAAGCCTAAATAAACCAATACCTTAAATTTTTACTATTCTGATGTAAGTTTCTTTAAATAATCAGTTGGTATCATACCAAACTCTTCTTTAAAACATTGACGGAAGTAACCGGAGCTGTTCATGCCTATTTTAAATGCAATTTCCGATATACTGTACTTGCCCTCAAGTAATAGCTGTTCGGCATGTTTCATCTTCACTTTGCGAATATATTCGTTAGTAGATAGTCCGGTAAGTGCTTTCATTTTACGATACAAGGTAGAATTACTCATGTGCACATTCTCTGCAAGATAACCGATGTCAATTTTGTCGGAAGAAAGCCTTTCTTCGATTAATCGGTCAATTTTTTCAATGAATATCTGATCCAATTTATTGATAGCATCGGAGATGATGGTTCGCTTGGTATCGAAGCTTTGAACAGGTGTCTCATTGTTACTTTTTCCGAATAAACGTTTTCTTTGTTCCAATAAATTTTGGATCCGGCTGGACAGCAATGATGCACTGAAGGGTTTGGTCAGATATGAGTCAGCTCCCGCCATATATCCTTCTTCTTTATCTTGCAGAGAGTCTTTGGCTGTAAGCAGAATAATAGGAATGTGGCTAGTACGTACATCCTCTTTTAATGTTTTACACAAAACAGTGCCATCCATTCCGGGCATCATTATGTCACTCACTATAATATCCGGAATACAGTCAAATGCCTGTTCCAGTCCTTGTTTCCCGTTCTCTGCCGTTTTTATTATGAATTGCTCTTTGAAAGCATCGGTAATATAGTCGCGAATATCCAGGTTATCTTCTACGATTAATAAAATGGGGCGGTTGCTTTCGGGCGTTTCACTGTTTTCGTCCAACTGCTGATTGTACGGTTCATTCTCAGGAGTAGCTTTAATTTCCGAGTCGGCATGTAATTTTCCCGGATAATTATTATCAATTGGCAGTCGGAAGTAAAATGAACTCCCGATATTTGGGGTGCTTTCTGCCCAAATATCACCCTCGTGCAAGCTTACCAGATTTTTGACCAGTGCCAATCCAATGCCGGTGCCGGAAGCCTGATGTTCGCCTCGTTCCTGATAATAGCGGTCGAAGATATAAGGCAAAGCTTCGGATGATATTCCGTAGCCGGTGTCGGAAATTTTCATTTCAACATAATTGCTTCCTTCTTTTTGGGTTTGATAAGTGTTGATGAGTATTTCTCCTTTTTCAGTATATTTTATTGCATTGGATATTAGATTATCAAGAATGATGGTGACAATCTCTTTATCGTAATAAACGGTGAGATTTTCTTGTTCAGTCTCAATTTTGATATTTACCGCCTGTTTCTGATTAAGTTCTTTGTACTTTAGACCCACTTCATAGATCGTGGCCACGATATTCCAGCGGCTAACACACAATTTTTTATTCTGTGTTTCCGTTTTTCTGAATTCCAGTATCTGATTGATTAAGTTGAACAGTCGCTGCGCACTTTGCTGGATAATAGTAATCCTGTGATGATCTTTTTTGGAAAGAGTATTGCTTCTCAACATATCTTCCAACGGTCCCAGAATGAGTGTAAGCGGAGTTCGCAGCTCATGTGTAATGTTTGTAAAAAAACGCAACCGCTCATTGTTCAACTCTTGTGCATGCTCATGATTTGTTTTCTCTGATGCATACAGATATTCCAGATTGACCTTGCGTCTGTAAGCCCGGATAATGGCAATCAATAAAGCGATAGCCGTTATCAGATATAAAAGTTCTGCCCACCATGTTCGCCATAGGGGTGGTGTAATTTCTATTGATCTACTGGTAACAGTCTTTGACCACTCCTGATTGCGAATACGTGATTTTATCAGAAGATGGTATTTACCGGAAGGAACATTTCTGAACCCGATCTGGTTGTCATCTACTGTATACCATTCATCGTCAAGCCCATCGAGCATGTATGCATATTGTACTTGATCGGTTAGTGCGTAGTTTTGTACGTTGAAAGTGATACTGAAGTTGTTTTGCGTGTAATTGAGTTTAATTTCTTTTTCGGAAGTTAGTATTACTTCCGTTTCACTGTTCTCAGAATTGTTTATCGACCCATATATCTTCATTCCCGTAATAACCACGGGCGGAGCCTCTCTTTTAATCAGAACCTTTTCCGGATCGAAATAGCAAATTCCATTATTGGAGCCAAAGTAAAGTGTGCCATCACGCTGTTCGGTGACGCAACTGCTGGCAAAGCTTCCCAGTGGTACATTGTCATGATAGTCGTAATTGATAAATCGTTCTTGTCCTTTTTCTAAACAACTAATTCCTTTATTGGTGCTAACCCATATATTTGCGTGTTTGTCTTCAGCAATTGCCCGGATATGTACATTGTTCAATCCGCTGTTCCAGCCGTAAAGTTTGTACTTCCAGTCCTCTGATGACGGGAAGCAAACCAACCCTTCTCCGGTTGCCACCCATACGCGTCTTTCTTTGTCCTCATATGCCTGATTGACAGTGTTTGAGGGGAAATGCTTATCCGTATTGAACATTCGGATAAAATTGAAAGGTGTATTGTAGACTCCAATGCCTCCTCCGAAAGTACCTACCCAGATACGTCCTTTCGAATCTTTCAGAACGCTTCTCACCAGATTGTTTGTCAAGTCATGATGGGTCGTAATCCGTTGGTCCATCAGGTTAGCTTTGTAGATACCTTCACTTGTACTAATCCATATTTGCTGATCTTTGTCTTCGAAGAACGAGCGTACATCAGCATTCTTAGTCTCGGCTGGAAATATCTGACGAAATTTTCCGGTGCGCATGTCGTAATGATATGCTCCACCATTAAAAATTCCAAACCAAAGATTTCCCCGTGAGTCACAGAAAGAAGCCTGAATGGAATTTTCGCTTAAGTCGCCGCTCTCTTTTCTATATATATTTAAGCGTTTCCCTTTGTCGAATACATTAATACCACCTCCATCTGTTCCCACCCAAAGTTTTCCGCTTTTATCTATACATGCGCTAATGGCTGCTTTTGCATTCAGATTGGTCAAAGAGGATGCCGACGATGAATAGCTTAGCGTATTAAATAAAGTAGAGTCCTGGCTAAGGAAGTTTACTCCTCCTCCCCACAATCCAACCCACACGTTTTTATAAGAATCCAGATAAATACATCGTACAGTCGAACTAGCCAGACTATATTTGTCATCTCCTGCCTTGATGTATTGGAACTGTGTTTGTTGGGGTAATAAAAATAGCTGTTGTGACAAATCGAGAATAACAATGCCACCAAATTCTGTTGCAACCCATAACTTGTTGCCGTCAAATTGGCGAATGTCAAAAATCGAATTGGAGAGTGGGCCTTTGTTTTTGGCAAATGAAATGAAATTCTCATTAATGGGGTTAAATAGTGCTAATCCCTTGTTTGTTCCCACCCAAATGTTTCCGGTTCTATCTTTATACACACAGTGCACGTCGTTACCTGGCAGAGAATTCGGCAAGAGCGGATTGTTTATGAAATTTTTGGCCCGTTTTTCTTTAATGTGAAGGACGCTGAATCCTTCACGTGCATGACCAATATACAATATACCATTACCACCATCGGCCACACTCCAGATATGGTTGCTGCCGAAACCGGGTACTGTTTGCTGATTGTAATGACTAAAGCGCTGTTCCTTTTTGTTGAAATAGTCAACCCCTTTCCAATAAGTGGTAATCCACAAATTTCCGTCGGCTGCTGGTTGTATATTAGTAATGTCGTTGGTGGCGAGACTGTGGGGATCTTTCGGATTGTGCAAATAGTATCGAAAAGAATCATGAATATAATCGTAGGCATTCAATCCCGAACGTTGCGTGCCAATCCATAAAACAGAATCAACTGGGTCATCGAGCAAACAATTCAATTCATTGCCGGTGATGCCTCTTTGTGTGCCTTCTTCCTTATAGTAAGTAATAAAGTGAGAACCGTCAAATCTATTCAATCCCTCATCTGTAGCAAACCACAAGAACCCTTCTTTGTCTTGAGCAATGCTCACAACAAAGTTATTTGACAACCCTTTTCCCAAACTTAACTGCTTCACAGTGTAGGGTTGTGTCCATGCAAATACAGGTAAAATTATAATTAAAAGTGAAAGTTTCCTTTTCATATTATCAATGCTCTTTATCATATTTCCCAATACAGCAAAGATAAAGATAAAATCTCTTTTATTGTGATATTGATAGATCTATGCATAATTAGCGACCTTTTCTGCATGATTTGTATACGATATTTAAAACAAAGTTGATCTATTTTTGCAACCGTATTTCAAGTTTCTATTTGCAATACAAGATCATCCTTTTATATTAATCTTAAAAAATTACTACTTATTATGAATTACCATCAGATTAAGTTATTCCGTCCAGCTATATTGTGGACTTTTCTCGCAACACTTTTTGTCTGCGTCGGCTGTAGTAAAGATGACTATCCGAATGTGGATGGAAAAAATCCTACTATTACATTAAGTACAGACCACATCCAAACCGAACCGGGACGCAAGTTTACCATTTCAGGTAAAGTGACAGACAATGATGGATTAAAATCTATCAGATTAGAAAATTCAGATTTATCATTGGATAAAACAATTGATTTACTGGATATCTATGGCAAACCTGTTGACTCTTACGATTTAGATTACAATTTCCTAACAACTTTAACCCTTACAGGCAACAACTTTCCAATCAAAGTGACGGCTACAGATGTTGGCGGACGTACTACCGATGCTACCTTATCGGTGACAATGGATGGTGATTTCACTGCTCCTACGTTTGTTATTGTTCCCGATACCGCGATTACGGTGTTAATCAAGAGTCAGACGATTCTGAAAGTACATTTTGCAGCTGCTGATAATAAGGCGTTGAATTATGTAAAAATCACAATACCCAGTCTCAATATCTTGGATAGTATTCCGGTCGCTGGCGTGAAAGAATTTGATGCGATTAAGTTATATACGCTTCCTTCATCTGCATCTAAATATCCAATGACGATCACAGCTGTAGATAAATTTTCGAACAAAGTTGTGCGAAATTGTGTGGTTAGTGTATCTCAAATGCCCGATTTTGCAAAGATGTATTTGACAGATGTAACGGATGTAAAACAACTGACCAGCGATTTATTCGGTGTACCAATGTTGATGGAGCACACCGGTGCATATCAATACAGAGCTCGCTATTATTCTGAAGCTGCCAATACGAAAGTGCGTTTTATTCCTCAAAAAACTGATTTTTCTCCGATTTGTTTTGGTATCAATCCCGACAATACGAATGTGTTGACAGATGAACCGGATTATTCTCAACCAATTATACTTCCAGCAAAAGGATATTATGTTATAACCTTTAATACTCAAACAGGTGCATATAGCGTAAATTCATATGTGCCTACTGATACACCACTTGCAATAGGTTCACCTATGAATTTGAACGGTAGTAATGCTGTTGATGGAACTATTCCTTTTCAAATAGCTCTAGCTGGAGCCGGATTACCAGGAGTTGCGCAATGGAGTCCTTCTGATCCTTTAGTCTTGACGCAGGACACAGATAACAAATTTCTTTTCTACGCTCAGATGAGTTTAACTGCCGGTACTAAAGTAGAGTTTACGATTACTCCTAAACATTCATGGGGATGGTGGATGGAACCGTATTGGAGATTTGAAAATGGAGACCCTGATTCGAAAGAAAATGAGTTTAATACAAAAAACAGCGGTCATAATATGACTCCGGTAATTGTAACGAAGACTGGTAAATACATGTTTAAGTTTGACACCCATCTTCTACGTTCGAGATTATATCTAATTGATTAATGATTCAATACATAAAATGCCATAAAAACATGAAACAATATCTAATAATTTTATTATCATTCTTTACGCTAAGCATTTTTGCTCAGCAAGTAAAGTTGACAGGTAAAGTCACTTCAGCAAGTGACAAACAACCAATGATGGCTCTTCCGGTTTTGGTGAAGGGAACTAATAACGGTACATTAACGGATTTAGAAGGTAATTTTACCTTGAACAATGTACCAAAAACCGGTACCATTGTTTTATCGATGGTAGGTTACAAAACGCAAGAGATAAAATTGAACGGACAAACCGTTCTTAATGTAGAAATGACCGAGAGTATCGCTAATCTCGATGAGATCGTAGTAATTGGTTATGGCTCGGTTAAGAAAAGTGATTTGACCAGTTCTATCTCAGCCATTAAAGGAGACGAGCTAAAATCGATGAATTCGGGTAACGTGATGAACTCTTTGCAGGGTAAAATCAATGGTGTACAAATCAGCAATAGTGGTGGACCGGGTTCTACGCCTCGTGTAATTATTCGTGGAGTTTCTTCCATCAATGGTTCGGACCCTTTGTATGTTGTGGACGGAATGCCCGTTGGAACGAATATCAATTTTTTAAATCAAGATGATATTGAAAATATGCAAGTACTGAAAGATGCCTCGGCAGCTGCAATTTACGGTACACGTGGAGCCAATGGAGTTGTTTTGATTACAACTAGAAAAGGGAAAAAAGGTGCTACCAAGTTTACAGCGTCTACTTCAGTCGGTTTTCAAACACTGACCAAACCGAATATGGCGAAAGCCTCGGAGTACGAGCATGTATTTAAGGCCAGATATATTAACGATGGCAACGAACCGGTATATAATGGAAAAGATAATATCACCGACGCAGAAGGAACCGACTGGTGGAACGAAACAATGCGCTCTACAGCGTTGATTCAAAATTACAACTTTGGATTTTCAGGTGGTACAGATAAACTGACATTCTCTACATCTATTGGCTACTTCAAACAATTTGCTCAATATACCAAAGGCGACTGGCAAAAATTTACTGCCAGATTCAGCATGCAGTATGACTTTAATAAATTTGTGAAAGCGGGTGTTGATTTTACACCTAAATACGAGAATTGGAACAATACTCCCGATTTAATGGGCTCAATTATGGCTATGGATCCAACCACTCCGGTGATGCGTACTCAAAGTGAATGGATTGGTAATCAATACAGCAATTACAAACGCTCTAACAATAGTCAGGTCTGGAATCCGGCAGCAAATATAGCACGTCTAGATGCAAAAAGTGATGAATACGGATTGTTGGCTACACCATTCGTGAGTATTGAACCAATTAAAAATTTAATTATTCGTTCACAATTCGGTATGAATGCCCGTTTCCGCTTGTCGGATTCGTTTACTCCACAATTCTATATTGATAATTTGGAACAAGCTCAGAACAGCACTGCTCAACGCAAAATGGAAAATTGGGTAGATTGGAACTGGACAAATACGGCTACTTATATGAAGTCGTTCAACAAAAAGCATAATCTGAATTTAATGGCCGGTTATACCGTTGAACGTTTCCAGGACTATTGGTTGGATGGATCGCGTGATAAAACACCGTCAAACGATGAGACACTTCGTTATGTAAATGCAGGTACGCTAAATCAGAAAGCATCCGGCGTCAATTCATATTCATCTTTGATTTCTTATTTAGGACGTGTAATGTACAACTATAATGATCGCTACTATTTAACCGCTTCAATGCGTGTGGATGGTTCATCAAAATTTGTTGCCGGAAATAAATATGCCACTTTCCCTGCTGCTTCTGTTGCATGGCGTTTAACTAGTGAAGATTTTATGAAAAGTCAACATATCTTCGATAATTTGAAAATTCGTGCGGGCTGGGGACGTGTAGGTAACCAAAATATCGATAACTCAGCTTATCAGTCAACCATCGGTTCTTCCGATTATGTTTTTGGAGCTGGAGCTAACCGCGAAATCGGAACATCTGTAGGTTCGATAGGAAATACCAAAATCAAATGGGAAACTGTAGAAGACTATGGAGTAGGAGTTGATATGGGCTTTCTGGGCAATAGATTAACTGTTACGGCTGATTGGTTCAATAAGAAATCAAAAGATATGTTGATGAAAAAAGATAATCTTTTGGTCTTAGGTTACCCAATGTGGAATGGACAAATGTGGGAGAATGTAGGTAGTATGAAAGCAACCGGTTGGGAAGCATCTATCAACTGGGAAGATCATAAAGGTAATTTTAGTTATGGTGTAGGGGTTAACCTTTCATCTGTAAAGAATACAGCAGTCAAATTGCTGGGTGAGCCTATTTATACGGGTGGTTTTAATGGAGATTATATTATTCGTAATGAAGAAGGACAACAAATCAGTCAGTTTTATGGATATGTCGCTGACGGTCTTTTCCAAAATCAAACAGAAGTAACTTCATACACAGGACAACATGGGGAAATACTTCAACCGAATGCAAAACCAGGTGATATTCGTTACAAAGACTTGAATCACGACGGTGTATTGAACGAAAAGGATAAAACATATATCGGTAATGCTTTCCCTGATTTAATGTTGGGTGTAAACGGACATGTTTCTTACAAGAATTTTGATCTTGTAGCCAACTTCTACGGTACTTTCGGAAACGACATATTTAATACAACCAAGGGTAAATATTCAGGTGTCGGTGGCGAGAATGTATATGCCGGAACATACAATAAAGCATGGCACGGTGAAGGCACGAGCAACGATGTTCCCCGTTTGTCGGTGAACGATGCAAACATGAACTACAAACGCCCTTCTACATTCTTTGTAGAAGATGGTTCATATCTTCGTTGCAAATTGTTACAATTAGGATATACTTTACCGAAGAATATGATAAAAAGCGTGACAGTAAGATTATCTTTCTCTGCACAAAACTTGTTTACCATTACCAAATATTCAGGTATGGATCCCGAAGCTGCTTCGATGGGTAGTGCCACTCAGGCAGGTATAGATTGGGCTGGATACCCTAATCCCCGTACTTATCTTTTCGGATTAAATATGAATTTCTAAAATTTAAAGACATGAAAAAATATATAGCTAAACTATCAATATGTGCTGCATTTGTCTTAGCCTTTACCGGATGCTCGGATTTCTTAAATGAGTCGGTAAAAGGACAGCAGGACTTGAGTGAATATTTCAAAACTGAGGACGAATGTAAACAACAGGTTACCGGTTGTTACCAATCTATTTTCTTTGATGACTGGTGGCAAGTTCAACGGTTTTATATTACAGGTGATATGTGTACCGACGATATGTGGATGGGAAATACCACACAAGATCCGGGGGCTTATCGTGACTTGGCTCACTATACAGGTAATACTTATTCTGCCAGCGATGGTTGTCAAAACTTTTGGCAATATCGTTACAAGGGAATTTTAAGATGCAATGTGGCTATTGAAAGAATTCCGGGAGTTACTTTTCAAAACGAATCGTTGAAGAAAAGATTTATTGCTGAAGCTAAATTCTTGAGAGCTTTCCAATACTTTGATTTGCTAAAGAATTTTGGAGGTGTTCCATTAGTTTTGGGACTAAAAATGCCTAACGAAACACAAGGTATTGCAAAAGCAACTGCTGTGGAAACTTACACACAAATAGAGAAAGACCTGACAGAGGCTATTGCAGATCTGCCAAAGAAAAGCGAATATGCCGGTAATGATTTAGGACGTGTTACTAAAGGTGCTGCTCAAGGATTTCTGGCAAAAGTGTACCTGTATGAAGAAAAATATACTGAGGCGGAAGATTTGTTGCAACAAGTCACCTGTCGTGGAAAATATGCAGGAAACACACCAGAATACGATTTACTTCCCAGTTTCGGAGATGTATGGAGCATCGCTCATAATAACAGCATCGAGTCTCTTTTTGAAGTTCAGACAAACAGTGATATTACGTATAATCTGGGCGAACGCATCTCTGTGGTATGCGGATCGCGCGATGACTCAGGTTGGTCATGGGGATTGCCAACCAGCAATTTGGAAAAGGCCTTCCTTGATGCAGGTGACAATGTTCGTTTAAACTGGACCATTATAAAAGATGGAGCTACTTCTGTAGCAGGTGATGCATCCTGGACAGCTGATAAACCTTATCCAATTAAATCGGATGAGCATAAATCCGGACGTGTAACGCGTAAACTATATATACCGGTAAGTCAACGCCCAACTCCGTATGACGCACCTCACATTCCGTTAAACTATCGTTTGCTTCGTTATGCAGATGTATTGTTGATGTACGCCGAAGTGGAAAATGCGTTGGGTCACGATGCTGAGGCACAATGGGGTTTGAATAAAGTAAGAAGTCGCGTGAGTTTGGCAGCTGTTCTTTCTACAGGCAAAACGCTTCGTGATGCAATCAGATTGGAGCGTCGTTTAGAATTAGCTTTGGAAAATAATCGGTTGTATGATTTGCGTCGTTGGAAAGATGATAATGGCAAAAAAGCGATCTGCAACGTTATGGGAACCGACGGAAGTTTTGTGAAGTATAACACTGTAACATCTACAGACTTGTACGAAAAGAAGAATCAAAAAGAAAACAGCAACAAAGGTTTAAATTTCAAAGAAGACCGTGATCTATTATTTCCAATACCTTCTACAGAGGTAACAAAGTCGAATGGAAGTATTGTACAGAATCCGGGATATTAATAAAATAAGGTAAATAAAGGTAAGATTAGATTGTGGTCAGGATAATATTTTTGATTTTGGAATAAAGAATCAAGGGTATTATCCTGATATGTTTAAGGACAAATTATATGATTGAGGTAAATCATATTCAAAGGCAGACCGAAAAAACGGTTATAGAGCTTTTATAAATACATCAATAAACTCTTTTTTGATAAACAATACAATGAAGAAAAAAAATATACTTTTCGGACTCTCGTGTCTGCTGGTCTTATGGTCATGTGGCGAAGACAAGACTTTTACGCCGGACTACACATTGCAGGTTAATGCCGACTCTACTATAAATGCAACCATTAATACTGCAACGACCTATCAAACGATGGATGGTTTTGCAGCGTCAGATGCGTGGACAATGGACTATATCGGTAAATATTGGGATACTTCTGCCAAAGCAGGAATAGCTAAATTGCTCTTCTCACAAAATGTAAACTCCGGAACTCCTGAAGGAATCGGATTGTCGATGTGGCGAGTGAATGTAGGCGGTGGCTCATCAGAGCAGGGCGATAACAGTGGAATAACTGATAAAGCGCGTAGGGCAGAGTGTTTCTTGACGGCAACCGGAACATACGACTGGACAAAAGCGCAGGGCCAACAATACTTCATGCAACAGGCAAAAAGCTATGGCTGTAACCAATTTGTACTTTTCAGTAATACTCCGCCGGTGTATTTTACCCATAATGGTAAAGGATACTCGAATATGGGAGCTTACAGTAATTTGAAAGATGATAGTTACGCTAAATTTGCGGACTTTTTATCTGCCGTTGCGCTTCATTTCCAACAACAGGGGTATACGATCCCATTGATTAGCCCGGTAAATGAACCGCAATATAACTGGAGCGGTGGACAAGAAGGTAGTGGATGGCAAAACAGTGAAGTAGCTAGATTGGCAAAAGAAATGGATAAAAGTATGACTTCAGCCGGACTAGCCAGTACCAAAATGTTGCTTGCCGAAGCAGGAGCATGGAACTATCTTTATGAAACAGCAGGTGATGTCGGTGCAGCACGAAGTAATGTAGTTAATGATTTTTTCAATCAAAGTTCACCTAATTATATTGCTAATTTAAATCACATGGCTAACATCGTTTGTGCTCATAGTTACTGGACAGATTTAAACTGGAGTTCATTAACCGACGTACGTAGCAAAGTACATACTGCAGCTCTGAATAAAAATTTGAAAGTTTATCAAACAGAATGGAGTATGCTGGGAGATGGGTACGAAGATGCTCCTAATTATGATAATGCTTCGTATATGGACTTGGCACTAGCCATGTCGAAGGTGATTCACCAAGATTTGGTGACTGCACATGCCAGTTCATGGTCTTATTGGACAAGTGCTGCAGCTGAATGCTGGAGTCAGAAAAGCCGTTTTTATCTGATTCGTATCACTCCCGCCGACGGAGATTACGGTGATATAGCCAAGAGTGGAACTTACACTGCAGGAAAAAACCTGTGGGTGCTCGGAAACTACAGTTTGTTTGTACGCCCCGGTTATCAGAGGGTTGATTTGAACATTCCTCAACAGTCGAAAATCTTCTTTGGCTCTGCCTATTTATCGCCCGACAAAAGCAAACTTGTGGTGGTATATACCAATGCAACTAAGAAATCGATCAAAATCAGTACAGACATTAAGAGCTTAGACAAGAAAACCTCATCCGTAAAACAATACACAACATCAGCTGCAAAAGATTTGAAGTTGGAGTCCGATCAACAAACGGGAGTTTTACCGGCCAGATCTGTGGCTACTTTAGTATACGAGTTGAATTAATACCTTTGTAAATTAAGTATGAGATATCGAATCTTACTGTCCTTTGTGGGCTTCATTTTTTTTACAACGAATGTGCAATGTAAAAGCATTGCACATTATACAATAGAAACAGAACATGTTTGTCAAAAAATGGAGCACTTCGGAGCGTCGGACGCGTGGAGTATGCATTTTGTGGGACTATGGCCTCAGAAACAACAAGAGCAAATTGCTGATTGGCTCTTTAGTACTGAAAATGCTGCAAATGGACAACCAAAAGGCATCGGACTTTCGTTGTGGAGGTTCAATGTTGGTGCCGGCAGTATGGAGCAAGGCGAGAAAAGTCTTATATCGCTGGGAACCCGTACCGAATGTTTTTTACAAGCCGACGGAACTTATAACTGGGATAAACAAAAAGGGCAGCGTAATTTTTTAAAACTGGCTAAAAAGAGGGGAGTAAACCATTTTTTGGCGTTTATGAATTCTCCACCGGTTTACTTTACGCAAAATGGACTGGCAACCAATACCGGGCGCGGTGGCACTTTCAATCTAAAACCGGAATGTTATGATGATTATGCCCGGTTTCTTTCTAGCGTAGTGGAAGGCATACAAAAAAAGGATGGAATAAAATTTGACTACCTCTCCCCTATAAATGAGCCTGATGGACATTGGAATTGGTTAGGCCCAAAACAGGAGGGAACCCCGGCTACGAACAGGGAGATAGCACACATTGCTAAATGCCTTAGCACGGAATTTGTAAAACAAGGTATCGATACGAAAATATTGGTAAACGAATCGTCCGATTATCGCTGTATGATTCGCACGCATATGACGGACTGGCAACGGGGATATAGTCTCAGAACTTTATTCAGCCCCGATAGTGTGAGTACTTATTTAGGTGATACTCCTAATGTGTCCCGCCTGATAGCAGGACACAGTTATTGGACCAATACGCCCTTAAGCAATTTGCATAATCTCCGATGCGAGTTACGTGATTCCTTAAACAAATACAAGGTCAATTTTTGGCAAACCGAAACTTGTATAATGAGCAATGACGAAGAAATTGGCGGCGGTGGCGGTTACGACCGAACAATGAAAACAGCCCTTTATGTAGCCCGTATCATTCATCATGATATTGTATATGCCGGTGCTTCCAGTTGGCAGTGGTGGCGCGCCATAGGAGGAGACTACAAGGATGGACTTCTTCGGGCACATAGCAATGACGAATTACACTCAGGGCGTGTAGAAGATTCAAAATTACTCTGGGCTATGGGAAACTACAGTCGCTTTATCCGTCCCGGAGCTGTTAGGGTGAAGATAACCGGTACAAATGAGTCGGGTCAAATCGTCCCGGAAGCAGATACAGACCCTAAAGGAATTATGTGTTCGGCTTACCAAAATAAGGATAAAAAATGGGTGGTAGTGGTGATCAACTACTCAAAAGAAAATCAGAAGTTCAACTTTTCTTTGGATAATAGACAAAAACTAAAGTGGCAGATGTATCGCACTTCCGACAAAGAAGGTGAAAGTCTAGCTCCTGTAGGATTGTTACGAGGAAAGATAGTTGCTTTACCACCCCAATCTATCACCAGCCTTGTGTCAATGTAAAAATAGTCTGTGTTACTACTTCAAGTTGCCCTATAACGAAAGCAAACAGACTGATTCTCCTGAACCGATCTGTTTGTTATTTTTTCTTGTTCTGTCTAAATGTTTTAATGTTGTTAGAATATAGTACTTAAATAATCGGGCTATCGCATATTTGATATGGAATAGCCCGTTTTGTTTAATAAAAACCTACGTTTAGCCTTTTTTCTTTTTTCGGTAGTCACTTGGAGAACTTCCCATGGTTTTGGTAAATATACGACTAAAATAAAATGGATCTTCAAACCCAACGAGCATGCTAACCTGATTGATTCTCATATCTGAGAAATCGAGGTGATGACATGCTTCTTGTATTTTTAGATGAATAAAGTAATTCAGGGGAGAATACCCTGTTTTACTTTGAAACAAAAAAGAGAAATGCGATGGAGAGAACCCTACATAATCTGCTATTTCTTTAAGAGTGAGTTTTTTTACTATGTTTTCACGCATAAAATGAATAGCTTCATCGGTCGTGTCACTTTTTTGATATTGTTGATTAGAATTATTGCAGGCCCTATATGTACTTAAATATTTCAATGACCCAAAGAAATAAAACAATGCTGTAGTGCTGAATTCAAGATTGTTTTTACTATAACCATTTTTCAACGTTGAGAATATTTCTTCAAATAGTTTAAATCTATCCTCAAGTCTGGAGTCTTTTTCCGGTGAAATCAGCAATGGTTTAACTAACCCTTCCGAAAAGAAAGCTGCTTTCTCACCATCGAAATGTATCCAATAAATAGTCCATGGATTTTTTATACTGCAACCATAGCTATGAGCCTTTGCTTTTGGTAAAACAAAAATTTGATTCGCACCCACTTTTTGAACTTGATTATCTACTTCAAACCAGCCATCACCTTCAACACAATACATTAAAATATATTGAGACACTTCCTCTTTGATTCTCTTTCTGAAATGGAATTCTGCCTTTGGGTAAAATCCTATATCTGTGATGTGTAACAAAACACCTAAGTCAGTGTTTTTAAATTCGTCGATAATAGGACTTGGCAAAACGATAGCTCGTTCTCCCATAAAACCACTTTTAATTTTGGCCATATTTGTGATAGATTTCTAATTCGAAATCAAAAATAATTGAAATCTTTCAATTATGGTATAAATAATAATATAATCCATGTAAATAGTAATATATTCTATTATGCCGATTCGAAAATTACCTTTACTTTGCACCAGAAATAATTAAATCTATCTCAATGAAGAAATTCAACAATTCCTATTTATTTGCCATCTCTATGGTTTCGGCTATGGGTGGTTTGCTTTTTGGTTATGACTGGGTGGTAATAGGTGGTGCAAAGCCCTTTTACGAACGTTTTTTTGATATCACTACATCTGCTAATCTGCAAGCATGGGCCATGAGCTGTGCTTTGATAGGATGTATTGTGGGTGCAGTGGTGTCAGGTGTCATCAGTGATAAGTTCGGACGCAAGTGGCCACTATTACTTTCGGCATTTTTATTTACAACTGCTTCGTTGGGTACAGGCCTGGCTTCAAGTTACATGGTATTTGTTCTTTTCAGAATCGTTGGGGGTGTGGGTATTGGTCTTGCATCTGCATTGTCTCCTATGTATATTGCAGAGGTTGCTCCATCTCACTTGCGAGGGCGATTTGTATCGCTGAATCAAATGACCCTTGTTATCGGTATTCTTGCCGCACAAATCATTAATCTGCTGATTGCCGAGAAAGTTCCTGTGGGTGCAACTGATGAATTTATTCGCGCTTCGTGGAACGGACAAGAGGGTTGGCGTTGGATGTTTTTTGCATGTGCAGTGCCATCTGCAGCGTTTTTCGCACTTGCCTTCACGCTTCCCGAAAGTCCACGTTGGTTAATGAAAGCAGGTAAACAAGATAAAGCGTTCCCCACATTGAATAAAATTGGCGGGGAAGTATATGCTCGTGAGGAAATGGCCAATATCCAGGCTACATTGGATGATGTCTCGGAAAAAATTGATTTAAAATTACTTTTTAATCCTAAATTTCGCTTGGTGTTGCTGATTGGAATAGTGGTGGCTGTTTTTCAACAATGGTGCGGCATTAATACCGTATTTAATTATGCCGAAGAGATTTTCACCGCTGCCGGTTATGGCGTTAGCGATACACTGTTTAATATCGTGATTACGGGAACGGTAAACCTCGTATTTACACTGGTGGCTATGTTTACAGTCGACAAATGGGGCCGTAAAAAGCTTATGATTTTTGGTTCATTAGGCTTAGGAATGACCTATTTACTCTTGGGTAGTGCATTCTATTTTCAGTTGAAAGGAATTGCTGTTCTTTCGTTGGTAGTGTTAGCTATTGCTATTTACGCAATGTCATTGGCACCCATCGTTTGGGTTATATTGTCTGAGATTTTTCCTAATCAAATTCGTGGTGCTGCCATGGCTTTGGCTACTTTTGCCTTATGGGTTGCCTGTTTTATTCTTACCTACACATTCCCATTACTTAACAAATCGTTTGGTGCGGCCGGAACTTTCTGGGTGTATGCCGGAATTTGTATCCTGGGATTCTTATTTGTCATGAGAAAATTGCCTGAAACAAAAGGAAAAACATTGGAAGTTATTGAAAAAGAGCTTGTAAAATAATATATAAAAGCAGTATAAAAATATGAGTGTAAAAGCTTGGTTAGAGGATGTTGTCATCCCAACGTACGAAATCGGCAAAGCCGAAAAGAATCCGATTTTTCTTGAGAAACGTGTTTATCAAGGAAGTAGCGGAGTGGTATATCCTTATCCTGTAGTCGAAAAAATTGCAGATGAAAAAACGGACAAGGTTTACCATGCTGTTTATATTGAAAATGAATATATCAAAGTAATGATTTTGCCCGAGTTGGGTGGTCGTGTGCAAATGGCTTACGACAAAATCAAGCAACGTCACTTTATCTATTATAATCAGGTGATTAAGCCGGCATTGGTAGGACTTACCGGACCGTGGATTTCGGGGGGTATTGAGTTCAATTGGCCTCAACATCACCGTCCGAGCACTTTTTTACCTGTCGACCACACGATTGAGAACAACGTCGATGGTAGCGTGACCGTTTGGGTAAGCGAAAACGAAAAGATGTTTCACCAAAAAGGTATGGCGGGATTCACGCTGCATCCCGGAAAAGCCTATTTGGAAATTAAAGGAAAATTATACAATCCAACTCCTGTTCCGCAAACTTTCTTGTGGTGGGCCAATCCTGCTGTAGCTGTAAATGAGTATTATCAGTCGGTATTTCCACCGGATGTTCATGCTGTTTTTGACCATGGTAAGCGAGATGTATCTACTTTCCCCATTGCTACAGGGACCTATTATAAAATTGATTATTCGGCAGGAGTTGATATTTCGAACTACAAGAATATTCCTGTACCAACGTCGTATATGGCTATCAACTCAGAGTTTAACTTCGTAGGTGGCTACGAAAACGACACGCAGGCAGGAGTGCTTCACGTAGCCAGTCATCATGTCTCTCCGGGAAAAAAGCAGTGGACCTGGGGGAATGGCGATTTTGGAAAAGCCTGGGATAGGAATCTAACCGATGAAGATGGACCGTACATTGAATTAATGGCAGGTGTTTATACTGATAATCAGCCCGATTTCAGTTGGATGCAACCCTACGAGGAAAAGACATTTACACAATACTTTTTGCCTTATCGTGAACTGGGTATCGTGAAAAATGCATCACAGGACTTATTATTGAACCTCGACAAAGTAGGCGACAAAGCCATTGTGAAAGTCTTTGTCACTGGTTTGCAGAAAAATGCACGTGTGGTGTTGGAAGGTTTCCTTGATGAAATATCGAATCTAAGCCCTGAACAGGTTTTTGAACGTGAAATTATTGTTGGTGACATTGCTGTTGCAGATTTAAAGTTAGTAGTTTATTCCTCAACTGGTCGTGAACTGCTGTCCATAAGAACAGAAAAACAGGAACGTCCTGAAGCTGAAGCTGCAAAAGCCGCTTTGTCGCCCGAAGAAACTCCAACTTGCGAACAATTGTATCTTACCGGATTACATCTCGAGCAATATCGCCATGCTACTTACGTTGCTAGCGACTATTATCAGGAAGCCTTGAAACGCGATGCTTCGGACGTACGAAACAACAATGCCATGGGACTGTGGTTGCTGCGTCGAGGCAAATTTGCCGATTCTGAAAAATGTTTCCAGACTGCCATTGACACTCAATTGCAACGCAACCCAAACCCTTATGATGGTGAACCACTGTATAATCTGGGATTGTCACTACAATATCAAGGGAAGAATAAGGAAGCGTACGATGCATTCTACAAATCGTGCTGGAATGCTGCTCAACAGGATGCAGGTTATTTCGGTTGTGCTCAAATTTCTTGTCTCAAAGATAATCTTGCAGATGCTCTTTATGAAGTGGATAAATCGCTGATTCGCAATTGGCACAATCACAAAGCACGTGGTTTAAAGACGGCTATTCTTCGTAAACTGGGTCGTGAGCAAGAAGCATTAGCATTAATTGAAGATTCGTTGAAAATCGACTTGTTTAATTTTGGTTGTCGATTCGAACAATATATGATACTCAATTCGTCAGCCGTTTTGGCTGAAATGCATAAATTGATGCATGGAGAAATTCATAATTACGAAGTTGTAGCACTCGATTATATTGCTGCCGGCATGTACGACGAATCAATTAGTTTGCTCGAAGAAGGAATCAAAGTCTGTCCAACTACCCCAATGACCTATTATTACATCGGCTGGGCATTGAATAAGGCTGGGTATGAAAGTAAACCTATTTTCGAAAAAGCGGCCAATCATGCACCGGAATTCTGCTTCCCTAATCGGGTGGAGGCTATTCTTGCATTGGAATGTGCACAAATGATGAATCCAACAGATGCAAAAGCACCTTACTACCTGGGAAATTTGTGGTATGACAAGCGTCAGTATACTGAGGCTATTGATTGCTGGGAAAAATCGTTGGAAATTGATGCTACTTTTCCAACAGTATTGAGAAATCTGTCATTGGCTTATTTCAATAAACTGCAATTAGAAGAAAAAGCAGTTCAATACCTAGAAAAAGCATTTTCGTTGGACACCAGCGATGCTCGTATCCTGATGGAGCACGACCAATTGTACAAACGCCTTTGCCGTCCACATGCGGAACGATTGGCGTTTTTGGATAAATACTTCGATTTGGTGGAACAACGTGATGACGTTTATCTCGAATACATCACGTTGAATAATCAATTGGGAAATTATACAAAAGCAATTAAATTAATCGACAGCCGTATTTTCCACCCCTGGGAAGGTGGAGAAGGAAAAGTATCGGCACAATATCAGTTGGCACGTGTAGAATTAGCTAAGCAACTTGTGGCTACAAAAGAATATGAACAAGCAATAAAGTTCCTTACTGAATGCATGGAATATCCTCATAATTTGGGTGAAGGAAAACTACATGGAGCACAGGAAAACGATTTCCACTATTGGTTGGGCTGCGCTTATGAGGGACTTGGACAACTGGAAGAAGCATTCAACTACTGGAAACTAGCTAAAGACGGAAATACCGAACCTGCAGCAGCTATTTTCTATAACGATCAAAAACCCGATAAAATTTTCTACCAGGGATTGGCATTGCTGAAACTGGGATTAGCAGCTGATGCCAATGCTCGTTTTGAAAAATTGATTGCTTTTGGAGAAGAGCACCTTAACGAGACTGTTAAGCTAGATTATTTTGCGGTATCTCTTCCTGATCTTCTTATTTGGGATGATGATTTGTCATTTAGAAATAAAATCCATTGTTCATATATGTTAGGATTGGGATTTTTGGGAAAGGGTGAATACGAAAAATCGGAAGACTTGCTTGAAAATGCATACAGAATGGATATTAATCATCAAGGAGTTCAATCTCATATAGCATTATTAAAATCATGGGAACTAATCAAAAAGTAATTCTAAGGAATATATTAATTGCATGTTTACTTTCGATTGCGTTAAATACATACGCATCAAATAATGATTATGTAATCAACCTGGCTGGAAGATGGCAGGTAAGAATAGACTCTGCAGATCTTGGCATCAGAGAAAGCTGGGGACAAAAGCAATTTTCACAATCAATACAGTTGCCTGGAACTACAGATGAGGCAGGTTTAGGATTCCCAAATGTGTTGAAACCCATATTGGTGAAGCCTCAGGTTTTATTTTTGACCCGAAAACATAAATTTATAGGTCCGGTTTGGTATGCACGTGAATTAAATATACCTGCGAGTTGGAAAAACAAGACTACTATTATTAAATTAGAGAGAGTCCTTTGGGAAACGCAATTATGGGTTGATGGAAAAGAGTTCCCCATAAAACAAGAAAGTTTAGTATCTCCACATTACTTTGATGTCACCGGCTTATTAAAACCCGGGAAACACAGAATTGTATTAAGAGTAGACAACAGAAAAAAATACGACATTAGTGTGGCAGGTGCTAACAGCCCACTTGGATTAGCTCATGCATATACCGATGATACTCAAACTATTTGGAATGGCATCATTGGAGAAATGAATTGTAGTGCGTATGACAAAGTGCGTATAAATGATTTTCAAATATATCCTGATCCAGAAAGAAAGGTTGCTAAAGTAAAGATAGTCTTAGAAAAGAGCGACTCCAAAATGTTTAGAGGAGACTTAAATATACAGATCAAATCTCTTAAAGAAGCTGTAATTTTGCCATCTCAAAAGATTACAGTAGAATTTAATACTAAAACTAAGGAAATAGAATTAACCTTAAAGCTCGGTGATAACGTCAAATCATGGAGTGAAATGTCACCCTATATGTATAAGGCAATTGCAACTGTAACTGGAAAAAACGTTCAGTCGATGGAGTGTCGAAATTTCGGAATGCGTAAACTTACAAATAAAAACACAGCCTTACAGCTTAATGGAAATAATATTTTTTTAAGAGGAACTCTTGAATGTTGTATTTTTCCTCAAACAGGGCATCCTCCTATGAATCGCAGTGGATGGGAAAAAGTATTCAAAACGGCTCGCCAATGGGGATTAAATCATATTCGATTCCATTCTTGGTGTCCTCCGCGATATGCTTTTGAAGTTGCAGACAGTCTCGGTTTCTATGTTCAGGTAGAATTGCCACTTTGGTCTCTTAAGGTGAATCAGGATACGGCTACAAATAGATTTTTGTATCAAGAAGCAGAGCATATAATAAAGGAGTATGGCAATCACCCATCTTTTTGTTTCTGGAGTCTCGGCAATGAATTGCAAAAAGATTTTGTATATCTTAATCAGTTTGTAGATAAATTAAAGAAGGAAGACCCGCGACATTTATACACTAATACTTCTTATACGTTTGAGCCCGGACATGGCACATGGCCAGAATCCAATGATGATTACTACATATCACAGAGTACTAAACTCGGCTGGGTAAGAGGACAAGGTGTTTTTGGGACAGAGTCTCCTAGTTTTAATAAAGACTACTCAGCATCCACATCCGGTTTACCTGTTGCATTGATTACTCACGAAGTAGGACAATACTCGGTATATCCAAACATCAAAGAAATAGAAAAGTATAAGGGTGTTTTAGATCCGTTAAACTTTAAAGCAATAAAAGAAGATCTTGTTAAAAAAGGTCTGCTTCATAAAGCCGCAGATTATACGCTGGCCTCTGGTAAATTAGCATCAATACTTTATAAAGAAGAAATTGAGCGAGCATTAAAAAGTAAAAATATAAGTGGATATCAGTTGCTCGATTTGCATGATTTCCCTGGTCAGGGAACTGCGTTGGTAGGCTTATTAGATGCTTTTTGGGATAGTAAAGGGATAATTGAAGCACAGGAATTTAG
>Ga0302213_1000416_pt1 | contig 24316 bp, 10 predicted proteins | sample II_Fen_N1_2_FD_194583 | JGI IMG/M metagenome (GOLD analysis project Ga0302213, IMG submission 194583) | Peat permafrost microbial communities from Stordalen Mire near Abisko, Sweden - II_Fen_N1_1 | ecosystem: Environmental > Terrestrial > Soil > Wetlands > Permafrost | place: Sweden: Abisko...
CGTGTTCTTTTTGTTTTTAGCAACAAAGAATATCAGTAATTTTAAACCTTGTGCAACTTAGTGTTCTCCCGATTCTCGGGATGTTCCATTAGTGACTTAGTGGTAAGTCTCTTGTTTTCAATTTCATAATAAATCAATCTGAATAAAGTCTAATGAATATAAAGGAGTAAATCGTTTCGAATTTGTTTTTAAGAGAGTCGGGGTGTTATTTATTCCGTTAATAGCATCTCTTTTTTAACCGGGATAGTTAAAACGATTCGGAATCAAAACAGCTTTAAGGCAGTTTTGGATTTATCAGATGGTTAAAACAAGAATTTCAAATAACCGGTGCATTCAAAAGAGGTGTTAAAAATGAAGCATTGACTGGATTGTATGATAAAATAAGTCCAATAACTGATTACAAATTATTATTCCTACCGTCTTACTTCATACAATAAGTTATTTTCAAGTGATACATAGTCTAATTTGCTTATTATCAGACTATAATAATCATATCACGAATTTATGAATTTATTTTAAAACCGTCGATGCAGATAAAAAAGTCTATGAGCTTCCGTCTTGATGACAAAATATATAGTATCTTAGCTCAAAATTAAAAAACATCAATAATGAATTTATTGAATTTTATAACACAATTTCCAGATATGGAAAGTTACAAATCAAACACAGTAATATTAATGTTAAATTTAAATTAAATCTATGAAGTTAAAAAACGAAATCAGAATTATCGTGAATTGTTTATTAGTAACGATAGTCCTGCTTGTCACTTCTTGTGTGGATGGCTTTAAGGAGAATGAAGTATTTTCTACCGATGTTAGGAATACTACATTGCAGTCGCCAGACAGTATTGTATTTACACCCAGTACTGCAAATGATACTCTTATCACGATTTCGTGGCCTGTTGTATTTGGAGCGGGTGGATATCAGGTTTCTTTTTACAAAGTGGACGACCCGGCTAATCCGGTAGTGGTTGGTACAGAAAATCAGGTTGTAGATGGATGTTCCACGACGCGTAGATTATTAGCGGACACCAAGTACAAAGCAGTTGTTAAGACCCTTGGTAATACAACGTATAATAATAAAGATGCTGTTGCTGCCACAGTAAAGACTTATAGCACATTAGTTCCGGCTAACGCTATTATCCCATCAGGGACAGATTTATATGCCTACTTTACAGCCAACCCAATTACGGCAAGTAAAGCGGATCAGGTTTATGAACTGGAGATTGGAGGAACTTATACTATGACCGGGGATATTCCTACGGGACTGGCCAATGTAACTATCCGTGGAAATAAAGTAACTCACCCGACTGTCACAATGAGTTCCGGTGTGTTTATAAGTGATGGTGCAGGATTTAATTTAAGTACCATCAATTTCGATTGTTCTAATTTTACAGGAAAGGGTATTATTACCTTCAATGCTACATTAAACACATCTGCACCAAATTACCTGACAGGATGGTCGGGAATGGAGGTTACATCGCCTGTTTCCCTTCGGTCTTGTAAAATCACAGGATTGACTACTCCACTGATATATGATAATGGTGTGAAGTATGCTTTAGCAACCTTCATAATTAATGATTGTGTTATTGGACAGAACACTTTAACTAAAAATTTGATTTCTATGGCAGGTGGAATGGTTAAAGATTTGAGTCTTACAAATAGTACGTTTTATAATATTCAGAATGCTACAGCCGGTTATATGATTCAATATGCCAATGCTACGAATACGTCTAAAATTACCGGTTCGGGATGGGCTTCAGGTAGTGTAACGCTTACAAACAGTACTTTCTGGCAGGTTTACAAATCGTATAGAATGGCAAACTATTCTGGCATGGGACAGACATACAATACTCTTAACGTGCAGCAATGTATTTTTGTTGATTGCGGCAGCCAAAGAGTTATTAGAGATTTATCATTTAATACAACCATGGTTCGTAAAATCGGATACAACTCCTATTGGTTTGGAGGTGTTTTTCCAAGTGCCGAAATTTCTACTAGTTATGACAACAGTAGCACCTATATGAATACAGACCCACAACTAAAAGATCCGGCAAATGCCGATTTTACGGTTCAAGGAGCTGCACAGATTGCAGCTAAAGCTGGTGATCCACGTTGGTTGAAATAATATAATAGAAGATGATATGAAATTTAAATCAAAAATAACTAACATAATAATGGAGAAAAAATATATAATTCTCAGCCTATGCCTGAGTTTCATCCTGGCTTTTGCATTACCGACTCCGGCACAAGCTCAAGCACAAGCACAGAAATTGCAAACAGTACAAGGTACTGTTGTGGATGAAAAAGGAGAGCCTGTTATTGGAGCTATCATTAAGGTTGAAGGTGTTGGTTCAGGAATAGTTACTGATATTAACGGACATTTCACACTTAAGGTTGCACCAACAGCTAAATTGAGAGTTTCTTACGTCGGGTATGTCACTCAAACCATTACGAATCTAAACAATCCAAGTGTTGTTTTAATAGAAGACTTAATGAAATTGGATGAAGTGGTTGTAGTCGGTTACGGTTCACAAAAAATGAAGAATGTGACTGGTGCCATACAAACAGTTTCACCAAAAGATATCAGTGATCTTTCAGGGAGTAATTTAGGGTCAGTATTAGTTGGTCAGGTTAACGGACTTAGCGTTAGTGGCGGTAGTACTCGTCCGGGAGATGCAGCAGCCCTGACTGTTCGTCAAGCCGGTGCAGCTACTGCTTATTCGAGTTTCAGTAATTATGTTGCAGATCCAAGTCCTCTATACGTTATTGACGATTACGTCTCCGATGCTACATCCTTCAATAACCTGGATGCAAGCATGATAGAGAGCATTACTGTTTTGAAAGATGCTTCAGCTGCTGTCTATGGTTCTCGTGCTTCACAAGGAGTTATCTTAGTAAAAACTAAACGTGGGAAAGCAGGTGCCCCGAAAGTTTCGTACAGCGGACAGTTTGGTTTTACTGATCAAGTATCCAAGACTAAAATGTTGAGTGCTTACGACTATGGTAAGATCTGGAATGGCGTTCGTGGAGCAACTCCTATCGATAATACAACCCTGGATAATAAAAAGGATTTATTTCAGGCAGACGAATTGAGCGCCATGAAAAATCAGAATAATGATTTATTGAGCAAATACTGGAGCCCGGCTTACACCCAAAAACACAGCTTAAATATTAATGGAGGTTCTGAAAGCGCTACCTATTTTGCCGGTGTTTCTTACTTTACGCAAGACGGTAACTTGAGTTCGCTCAAGTATAACCGCATGAACTACCGTGCGGGAGTCGATACCAAGATAAGTAAATGGTTAAAAGCTTCTTTACAGGTGTCAGGTGATTATGGCAATAAAACTACTGCCGCAAATAAAATAGGTGGTTCCAATGGAGAAACGGATTATAATTATTTGTTAACCCGCCCTCGATATATTCCGGAGACTGTTAACGGTTTGCCCATTATGACTTATGGCGTAACCAACACACTAGTTAATTCTCTTCAGGAATACAACTACAAAGCTGTTCAGGACCTGGCTAACAACAATCAGAATACATCGCAAAACATGAATATCAATTCAGCAGTGGAATATGATTTTGGGTGGAGTAGATTACTGAAGGGATTAAAATTGAAGGTAACTTATTCCAAAAATATGAGTTCATCTAAAACCAACACGTTGGGAACTTATGTTACCGTTTATCAGATGCTCACTCGTGGTGGTAGTGGTAACCATCTTTATACCGGTGATGGATTGGATATGTCCTCCGGAAACTTTTCAGCAATAAACGCTGATAATGGACATTCTGTTGAACGTTCGATGACAACGAGCGATAACTATCAGCTCAATTTTTATGCTACCTATGCACGCAAATTCGGGCTTCATGATGTAAGTGCTTTGTTTACCATTGAAAAAGCTGAAAGCGAGTCTGAAGATTTGGATGGTGCAGTCCTAAATCCATTAACTTTTACTAATGGACAATCAACTTCAGCCACCGGTACACAAACAACTGATTTTAGCCGTTCAGAGTCGGGTATGTTGTCATATGTGGGTCGTTTGAATTATTCATATAATGACAGGTATCTGGCAGAGTTTCTGGTTCGTACGGATGCTTCAACCAAATTTTCGCCTACAAATTATTGGGGAGTATTTCCATCCTTATCTCTTGGCTGGGTAGCATCTGAAGAATCATGGTTCAAAAATAACATTCAATGGATGGACTTTTTTAAACTTCGTGGTTCATTTGGCCTCTTAGGCAAGGATAACATCGCAGCTTGGGGATGGTTACAAACGTACAGTATGGTTGCAAATAAAGGAGCTGTATTTGGCACCAGTACGTCAACCAATATGGGGGCTGCCATGCAGAGTAGCGCAGCACCAAATGTTAATGCACATTGGGATAAGAGTTACAAATCGAACCTGGGTATTGATGCCCATCTGCTAAAGGATAGATTATCTATCAATTTAGACGCTTACTATGATATGAACCGTGATATTTTCATGCAACGAACAGGGTCTACCGATTATCCTACTACAGTCGGGACAAAACCGACTGCTGAGAACTTTGGGTCTATTGATACCTATGGTGTAGAATTATCAGCTGGGTGGAAAGATAAAATCACTAAAGATTTTACTTACTATATAAAATTGAGTACCGGATATAGCGATAATAAGGTATTAAAGATGTACTGGCCAAGCGTGATAACCATTGATGGACAGCACCCGAATCAACGTACTGACCTTGGGACATGGGGATTAGATTGTATTGGAATGTTTCGTAGCTATCAGCAAATCAGCGAATATGTTGCCAAGTATCACATTACAAATTATCTTGGAATGTCACCTGACAAAATTCGTCCTGGTATGTTGATTTATCGTGATGTTCGTGGTGCTCAAAATTCAGATGGTTCTTATCAGGCAGCGGATGGTGTGATTAGTGCTACAACTGATATTGTCCGAATATCTAAACGTTCAAGCAATCCTTACGGATTTACGACAAATTTAGGGGGTGAATGGAAAGGATTTTCATTTAGTGCACAAATCAATGCAAGCTGGGGAGGCTACACTCTTATTTCTAAGTCTGCCCGTACAGGTCTAAACTCGGTTTCTTCATCTAACACATACAACGACCTGCAATATACGAACCTGCCGTCATTCTGGACGAATAATATGTATGTTTACAGCGATGTTACTGATGCCGCGGGGAATGTAGTTGCAGCTCAGAATTTAACTGCTAAATATCCAAATTTGCAATATAATGTCAACAGCTATAATTCTACATTTTGGGCAGTAAGCAGCACAAGGGTTACTGTCCGTACCATAACGTTGGCCTATTCTCTACCAAAGACGTTTGTAAAAAAGTTGAATGTGGAAAGTTGCCGTTTCAATCTTACCGGTCAGAATATGTTCAGCTTGTACAATCCGTATCCTGATAATTTCATGGATGCTTCCTCGTCATATGGTAGTTATCCCACATTACGGACAATTACAGTGGGAGTCAATGTTTCATTCTAAAAGAAAAAAAAACGATGAACAAATTAAATAAATTAGGCGCTGTTGTTGTTTTGTTAACAATCACCGCTCTTTTCGCTGGATGTAGCGATCAGTTTCTGCAAGACAAGAAAGATTATGATGCTTATGGTACCGAGATTTACAATGATTATACTGGAGCCACAGAAAGGGTAAACGACCTGTATTATCTGATGTTGCCCAGTTCCACCGCCAGCATAAGTTGGAATATGCCCAGTGCCGGCACATCTGACGATTATTCTAAATGTACTGAAGAGTACGGAGGATTATCTCAATATGTAGATCCATCCATAATTCTGGACAATACGAATGTACCGGATTATTTTTATTACCAGAATAAAAATATCAGCCCTTACGGGTATATTCGTGAGTGTAACATGATACTGGAGGGTATTAAGGGTGGAACTCTTACCAGTGATCAGAAAAAGATATTGTTGGGACAAACTTATTTTTTCCGTGCATGGCAATACTATTTGTTGGTAAAGATATACGGTGGAGTACCAATTGTTGATCATGTGCAAAACCCAATCATCGGGAATAGTGGTGGTTTAACTTTGGTAATTCCTCGCGCTACTTCCAAGGCATGTATCGATTTTATCTGTAACAATTTGGATTCTGCAGCCAACTATTTACCAGCTAACTGGTCAGCATCTTCAGCTACTGATTATGGCCGTATAACAGCCGGTGCAGCTTTAGCGTTGCAAGGTCGTGCTCGTATGCTCTATGCCAGTCCGCTCTTTAACCGTGCAGACGACGTTACTCGTTGGGAAGCAGCCTATCAATCTAATAAAGCTGCGATTGAGAAATTAACAACAGGAGGGTTCGGCTTAGCTAATTTATCTAGCCCGGGTAGAAATGCTTCCGGTTGGGCAAATATGTTTTCTACTTACGTCAGTCCGGAGGCTGTATTTGTGACATTATATAACACAGTGCAAACTTCACCAGGTACCAACTACGACAAAAATAATGGATGGGAAAATTCGATCCGCCCATATAATGCCGGAGGTAGTGGTGGTAAAAAAACGACTTCCCAGATGATAGATCTTTTCCCTATGGCAGATGGTAAGAAACCATCTTCAACATCGTCTGTTTCTTCATTATTGACACCGTCTTCTTACGTTTATGATAACCAACGTTTCTTTATAAACAGAGATCCGCGTTTTTATCGCACATTTTCTTTCCCTGGTGAAAGATGGGCATTTAGCGGTGATCCTACTTCGTTGGGAGCCAATTCGTATCCATACATAGGTAGCAACTATGTGCTTTGGAGTTATACATGGTATGATGATGCAACAAAAATGGCATCAGCAGCCTACACCGGTTTTGGTGCGGACGGTTTAGGAGCTAACAATACCAGTGTTTTTGTTCGCAAACGGACAGATGACAACGATGTAAATACTTCTCCACTGTATACATACAATACAGCACTTGGTGCAGGTAAGGCATTTAGTTTATCAGCAGCTCCATACATGGAGATTCGTTATGCGGAAGTATTATTGAACTTTGCCGAATCAGCTTGTGGTGCTAATCACCCGGATGAAGCTGTGGCTGCTTTGCAGCTAATCCGTAAGCGTGTGGGTTATACAAGTGCCAATAATTATGGATTAGATGCAGATCTTAATGGTAACCGTGCAAAACTGTTTGCGGCCATCCTGTATGAGCGTCAAATAGAACTGGCGTATGAAGGCAAACGTTTTGATGATATGCGTCGTTGGATGCTCTTTGATGGAGGTGCAGGACAGGGAACGTTGAATGGCAGTTGGGCATTAACAGGTTTTTCAGGTAATACCTGTACCTATTTGGGAGTGCCGGCATTTAATGGGAAATATCGAAATGGTATTGAAATTCGTGTGGCAGATAACCATGGTATTTCTACTGCAACTACTGTAACAGGTTTTGCAAATGATCCTATAGTTAAGAATAGCATTACTCGTCCTACGGCCCTGAATTTGATGAGTGATTCTACTGTTCAGGTAACCGGAAACACGATTGATAAACTGTATACTTTTTATGCAAACTATTTATATCGGAAGTCTTATACTGTAGATGCATCTGCTGTGACCTTTCAACCACAGTATTACTTCATTGGTTTGAAAAATAGCGCACAACAAATGAATGTAACATTGAAACAGACTATCGGTTGGGGTGACCTTGAAAACGGGAATGCTAACGGTACTTATGATCCATTGGCTGAATAAGTCAATATGATATAATGCAAGAGTATTTATAAACCTTACATTTGAATTCCCGTAGTTGCCACCTAAATTAATGATTTATCACTAAATTTTGGCTTCTGCGGGAATTTATATTTTATTTGAAAATACGATTTACAACCATTCTAATATATCTATGATGAAACACCACACTTTATTTCTTATATTAATCTGTTTGTTGATGTTTTCCATAAATGCATCAGCCCAGGTATTCAAATATGTTGTTGCAACTGATGGTTCCGGGGATTATACCACCATACAAGCGGCTTTGAATGCATGCCCCGATGGACAGACCAGCATGCTGTTTATCAAAAATGGCACGTACAATGAACAAGTCACACTAGGGACAAAACAGTCAGCCTCCACAAAAAAAATCAGTATGATTGGCGAAAGCTATGGTGGTGTACTTATCACCCACTCTCAGTCGCGTGCTTCAAGTGGTACACCTACTTACGAAGATGTGTGTACCGTTAAACTTTATGCTACTGATTTCTATGCCGAAAACATTAATATTCAAAATGCTGCAGGTGCTACTGGTATGGCAGAAGCTCTCTATACTGCAGGCGACCGCCAGATATTCAAGAACTGTAAAGTATTGGGTTACCAGGATACGTACCGATCCAAAAAAGGAACACGTGGCTATTTTAAAAATTGCTGGCTCGAAGGAGCAGTAGATTTTATTTACGCAGGAGGTACTCTTTTCTTTGACGATTGCACCATTAATTGTGTGAGTGGTGGAGGTCATATCGTAGCACCGGAAGATTCGTATACCACCAAAGCATCCTCGGTTGCAGGAAAAACATTAAATCTTGGTTTTGTATTTCGCAGATGTAATATAACAGCCAACACGGATGTAGCCACCGGGAGTTATGACTTAGGCCGGCCATGGAATACCAATGCAGGGGCATATTATTTAAACTGCACTCTTGGAAAACATATCAAACCTGCAGGTTGGGCAACAATGAGTGGAAATGAAACAACAGCAAGCTTTGCCGAATACAACAGCATGAACCCGGACGGATCACCGGCAAGCGTAAGCAGCAGAATCAGCTGGAGTTTCCAACTTCAAAAGTACGATGCAGATAGCATACTAAATCCAAAGACAGTATACGCAACAACCTTTACTACCGTTTTTGACCCTATTACAAAAAGTACTCCAACGGCAAAACCTGAGAACCTTGCTATAAATGGATCTGCAATAAGCTGGTCGGCTGCTGACGGAGCAATTGGCTATATTGTATACAAAGATGGAAAATACCTTGCCTCAGTTACGGGAATAAGTTATGTGGACAATTCGGGCAGTACCGGTATATACAGCGTAAGATCCTTGAATTCTATCGGGGTATTAAGCGAGCTTACCACCATTGCAACTGCCTTATCTGATGTTCAGGTGGGAGATGTTGTAATTACGATAAATAATCAAGCAATTTCTCTCAGTCAATGTGTAGAAAAAATGCAGTTGGTTACAACTACAGGGAACATTATCGCCCAAAAGACCAATGAATCGACATTAGCACTAAACAACTTATCTCAAGGAGTATATCTATTAAAAATTCAAGATAAAGGCCTGACTTTTACTAAAAAAATAATATTAGGACAGAATAAAGTTTCTTTTAAAGCAAATTGATCGCTTTATATTAATTATTCCACATAAAATACCGATTTTTCGCAAAAGACATAAAACAGAGTATGTATTTTTGTTACAATTATTCATCTTATGTTTAACTCGTATATAATACAATGAAAAAATTTCAAACTCATTTCATGCTTATCCTGCTATTTCTGGCAGAAGTTTCAACATTTGTAAATTCTCAGACACCGGCTTTCCCTACTGCAGAAGGTTATGGAAAATATGCCAAAGGGGGTAGAGGAGGAAAAGTTGTTTTCGTCGATAATTTGCAGGACTACATCGCTTATAATAATACAGAGACCCCCATCCCAGGAAGCTTCCGCTGGGCATTAACGCAATATCCGGGCGATTCGATCACCATCATATTCCGCGTATCGGGGATTATCAAACTTAAACCCCTTTTAGCTACATCGGGATCCACTGTAACAAATCGAAACGAAATCCGTTGCACAAGAGCTAAAATGACCATTGCCGGTCAAACTGCCCCTGGCGAAGGTATTGTCATACGGAATGGTCGTGTAAATTTAGGTGGATGTACAGACCTGGTTATACGGAACATGCGTTTTCGGGTTGGTGAAAACGCTGCAGACAGCACTTTTCTACCCGGAGGATCGGTAGACTGGTCAGGAGAAGAGAACCTTACTTTCTATGACAATAGGTATACCACCGTTCAATGGACAATATTTCATGATGCACTTTATGACGATGGTCATGGTAAAGGAAATCGAAGCTATGGGTCACAAACCGGAGGGATCTGTGCCACCTATCATCACAACCTGTGGACGAATAACGAATCCCGTTCACCCCGCCTAAACGGAGCAAGAACCGATAATGAAACAAATGTGTTTATTGAATTTATAAACAATGTGGTTTATAACTGGGGAAGTCGCAACGCTGCATACGGTGGCGATATAGTAGCATCCGGCACACGCTCACACACCTGTAATTTTATAGGAAACTATTACAAACCCGGTCCTGGTACTCCAACAGGCACTTACTATTTTTTTACTAATTACATCAATACTGGTGCCAGCAGTATACCACAATGGTACCTTTCAGGAAATATAATGGAAGGTTCTGCTTCATTGAACTCAAACAACTGGAACGGATTTACCTGGAAATGGTCAACAGCAGGTAGCACGCTTCCAACAAAAGCTACTGCCGGATCAGACGTTATGCTTTTACCACCTGCAAGCGTGATCTATAATGGTACCTGGGTTGGGTACACTCCCTATAAAACCAACATTCAAACTGCAACTGATGCTTACAATGCTACTCTTGCAAAAGTTGGAACTGTAAACAGAGACTCTGTTGAACGACGCATTATACGCGAAGTAACAAACGGAACCGCAACCTTCAAAGCTTCCTTAGGATCATGGGGAATAATCGATAAATCATATAATGCAGAAGGTTACAGACCTTATGCAGCATCTGTCGCTCCTACTGATACCGATAATGACGGGATGCCTGATGTCTGGGAAGTTGCCAATGGATTGGATCCTAACAATCCGGAAGATCGTAATCTGAGAACTCCGGAAGGGTATACTGCATTGGAAGTTTATCTGGCCAGTCTAATGGGTGAGAGTATTGCTCATAATTTTACTACAACAGCCGTTCAGGAGGTGAAGAGTTTTAATGCAAGCATAGTTCCAACTACAGTAACAAAAAGTTTCCAGGTAATAAGTGACAATCCTTTACAATCTGTGAAAATTTTCGACCTGACAGGTAAACTGGTAATGTTAAGTTCATTGACAGAAAATAATTCTGTAGACATATCTAATCTGACTAAAGGTGTTTATTTGGTTCAGATTAAAAACGGCTCCGGAGATATCCAACAATTTAAAATAATAAAAAAATAAATATAATATACCTGGATATACTTCTGAAATTTCAACTGAAGATATTTATAGGTGGATAGAAAATCAATTTACAAAGGGTTACAACAATTGCAACTACATTAACAAATTAATTTCAGTTACAGAATAATTTTCTTTTAAAGCAAATTACCAGTTCGCAAGGCATAAAGTATTATATACATTTTTTGTTTCTATTATTTATCTCATAAGTAGTTGAAACAATAGTATGTCACATTTTAGTATATATTTATCTATCGCCGCTTCCGTCAAGCCTGAAGCGGCGATAGATATTAAAAATCGTTTTATTTACAGAATACGACATTTAATTATTCCATTTACTTATATTATAAAATGAAAAAAAATCAAACTTATTTCGTTCTGACCCTGTTGTTTCTTATAACAGTTTTCACCTCTATAGATTCTCAAACACCGGCATTCCCTTCAGCAGAAGGTTATGGTAAATATGCCAAAGGTGGTAGAGGAGGGAAAGTGGTTTTTGTAGACAACCTGCAGGACTATCTGGCTTACAATAATTTAGAGGCACCCATTCCGGGAAGCTTCCGTTGGGCATTAACCCAGTATCCGGGCGATTCCATCACCATCATATTTCGGGTATCGGGGATTATTACACTAAAACCCTATTTGCTAACATCAGGCAAAAACGTTGTAAACAAAAATGAAATCCGATGTTCAAGAGATAAAATGACCATTGCAGGACAAACCTCCCCCGGGGAAGGTATTATGATACGAAATGGCCGGGTAAATTTAGGCAAATGTTCCGACCTGGTTATACGAAACGTACGTTTCCGGGTTGGGGAAAATGCTGCAGATAGCACCTTTCTTCCGGGAGGATCGGTAGACTGCGAAAATGCAGTACGCGTTATTTTCGACCATTGTAATTTTGGCTGGTCAGGCGAGGAAAATCTTACTTTCTATGATAATTATTTTACAACTGTCCAATGGTCCATATTTCATGATGCACTTTATGACGATGGTCATGGTAAAGGACATCGTGGTTATGGGTCACAAACCGGAGGGATCTGTGCCACCTATCATCACAACCTGTGGACAAACAACCAGTCCCGTTCACCACGTCTTAACGGTGCCAGATCCAAAAATGAAACAAATGTGTTTATTGAATTTATAAACAATGTGGTATACAACTGGGGAAATACCAATGCTGCATACGGTGGCGATGTAAACACAGGCGACCGATCACACACCTGCAACTTTATTAGCAATTACTATAAACCGGGTCCTGCAACCCCTACAGGAAATAAATACTTCTTTACCAATTACATTGTTAATGGAGCAAACATTCCAAAATGGTATCTGTCAGGAAACATCATGGAAGGTTACCCTACTTTGAATACGGATAACTGGAATGGATTCACACGTAAATGGTCAGGAACAACCGGAACAACACTACCATCAAAAGCAACGTCAGGTTCTGATACTTTACTTACGCCTCCTTACAAAGTTATGCATCATGGTATTTGGGTTGGATATGTTCCCTACAAAACCAACATTCAAACGGCGCGTGATGCTTACAAGACTATACTTGCAAGAGCAGGAACTATAAACAGGGACTCTGTTGAGCGACGAGTCATACGTGAAGTAAAAAATGGAACGGCAACATTCAAAGCTTCACATGGTACTTGGGGAATTATCGATAAATCGTACGAAGCCGAAGGGTACATGCCTTATGCAAAGGTTGCCTCTCCTGTTGACACCGATAATGACGGTATGCCTGATGCCTGGGAACTTGCAAATGGATTGAATCCGAATAATCCGGAAGATCGTAATCTGAGAACTCCGGAAGGGTATACAGCACTGGAAGTTTACCTTGCCAGCCTAATGGGTGAAAATATCTCTCATAATTTTAATACTGCCATAAAAGAGGTAAAGAGTTTTAATGCAAGATAGTTCCAACCATAGTAAAAAAAGTTTCAGGTAATAAGTGATAATCCACTACAATCTGCTAAAATTTTCGACCTGACAGGCAAACAGGTCATGTTTTGTTCATTGTCAGAAAATAGCTCTGTAGATATATCTAGTCTTACTGAAGGTTGTTATTTGGTTCAGATTAAAAACCTGTCCTTAGATACCAAGCAATTTAAAATAACGTGAGTTCGATATAAGAAATAAAATTGTAGTTTTATAATACGTTTATAATCAATTCAAAATGATCTGAATAGTTCGGTGCTCTCACCTTTGATTACATGTTTATGGAAATACACTACAAATAGTACGGGACTCTGTCCCTAAAAAAGGTGCAGAGCACCATGCTATTTGTAGAATTTAGATTAATCAGAGAAAAAAGGTGCAGAGCACCGAACTATTCATTTTATTATGAAAAATAATGTTTGCTTGCTTATGTCGAACTCACGTTAAAATAATAAAAAACGCATATGATTTATCTTGATATTCTTCTGAAATTTCAAGTGTAGACCTATCCATGGCGGACGGGAAATCATTTTACAAAAAGTATACAAATCAAAAGGGATTATTTTATAGGTAAAAAATGGAGGTGTCGATAATGTCGGCATCTCCATTTCTCTTTTTATTTACGGTAGCACAGGTTGAAGCAGTGACGGACGTATTATTTCAGGAGGTAGTGAAAGTAGTGTGTAATGCTACACCAGAAACGATTTTAAGCCTCAGGGTGGAAAAATAAACACAAATAGAACAAATAATCAAGCGCGGGATTTACTTGTCTTAAACGAAAGGAATTTGAGCAAGAGATACTAAACATTTGGCAAATAGAAAGGCAGTATCGACAATTATCTTTCCAAACAAGGTATAACCTCGCAAACCGAAAATTTTCTATCTTATCTCTTAAATTGAGAGCTATTTTCAATGCCTGTTTGAGAATGTTTTTATTACCTATTTTCTGCCATTAAACATAAAAACGGGATGTAACCATCAAGCCACATCCCGTTTATATTATTGAATAGTTGAAATTACCTTACAATTACTTTTGATACAGAGGCATTCACCTTAACCAGGTAAATTCCACTTGCAATGCTTACAGTAGTTTTATCACTTGTTAGTTTAGCTGAAGCAACTTTAATTCCACTAATTGTATAAACGGCAGCGATATCCCCCTCATTGGCATTGGCAATTACCAGTTTATTCCTTTCGTTTGAATAAACAAATACGTCATTAGCAGCATTAGGAGAATTAACAGCTGTAAGAGTAGTTGAAGTAGTTGGAAAATCATTTCCTCCTAAATAAATAAGATATTGTGTTCCATCTAAAACAGGACTATAAGCATTAGTGCTTGTGCCTGTAGGTGCAGTAGCTGCATCTGATTTACCTCCTGTAAATGAAAGTATTGCATTTGATACTGGGGCATTAGGATTCATAGTTCCGACTATAGCACTCATAGTAAGACTATTACCACTTAACGAGGTTACCGTGAAATTCGATATTCCTGGACCATTTATTACTATCCCTGGTAGCACTGTCGATGGTTTAATATATTGAAAAATAGTATCACCAACCAAGGTTAATGGATTGTCACCAGTTTTATACGAACTAGTAGCTCTTACAACTGGTACATAATAATAGCTAGTACCAGTATATAGTATTGAACCTTGTGTCGCACTTGTAGCTTTAGTCCAACTAGTGGCTGGAGTAGTTGCAGGATCTACAGGAGGTACATAAGTTTGGGTATAAGTCTTTGTACCTTTTATAGCAGCAACAACAGGTAATATTACCCCTGCACCATTAAGTGTAAGGTTAAAGTAGTTCTTTGGAAATAAATACAACGCTGGATTATTATTATTCAATAATTGATAGTTCATTACCCAACCGTAGTTTCCAGTTACTTTTACCGTAGAATAATCTTTGAAATTAATAGCAATGGTTTGAGTGTTTTGTTTAATCATTTGCACATTGCTGCCTAAAATCAAAGAACCAGCATTAGCTTGTGTGCCATCTCCCAAATTAAAAGTCAGTGTACCAGCATTTCCGGCAACTGTGGTCATACATAAACTAAAGGCGGTTATTTGCGTTGCTGCAGCTGTCATGTTATTGTTTACTGAAGCATAAGTACCTAAATCAAGTGTTCCATAAACATTGTAAACAAAGCTTCCCTGAGGATTAGTAGATACACCTCTGTTTGCATGAAAATTACAACCAAGATATACAGTTACACCAGGATCGATATTACATGTACGAGTAGTATTTACCGATGAGTCATTGTTTTGAACAGATAAGTTTATACCGCTACTTTTAAGTAATGACATTGTTTCTTTAATATTAAGTGTCGTATTAGCTGTAGTCTTGCTATAGGCAGTTGGTACTAATTGCGCTGCATTGAATGCATAAGTGGAAACTGATGGTGTTGAAGTTTTAATAGTAACACTGTTAGCTTGATTACTATATATTACATTTATACCGCCTGTATTTCCTTGAGGTACTTTAGGAGCTGTATCACCAAATGTTCCGTCGTTAATAATGGCATAATCACTTGTACCCGGAACTTTATTAAGATATCCAACATAAAGATTCTTGGAACTTCTATATCCGTAAGCGGAATTAAATGTTCCATAGTTATTTAAATTTACACAATATAAATCTGTGGCTAGTGTAAGAATACCTCCTAAATTAACAGTAACATCGCCATTAACAACAAACTCTGCATTATTTCTTACTACTCCATTTACATTTAAATTTTTGCAAGAGGCATTGCTGGCAACCGTAACTAATCCGGTGCCACCAACATTAATATCCCCATTTACAACAAAACTTGTCATATTTCTGAAAGCTCCACTAACGTTCAGAGATTTACAACTGGGGTTCTGAGCAAAGGTCAAAGAAGCAATTGCATTCGTAGCTGTCGCAGCAGTTGATAGAGTTAATGTCATGCCACTAACACTTTGAACAGTGGTTCCAGTTGCAATTCCGACTCCAGTTATCAACATACCCGGAAAAACAAATGCATTAGTTTCAGATAATGTAGCTGTAGTTGATCCTGAAGTAATGGATGATGTTATTGTAGTTGCATAAGCAAATGTCAATGTCGAAGTAGTGGGAGTCGTAATAGTAGATGTTGATGCTAAACTCAAAACAACGCTTGTACCATTAATACTCACAATCTTACTATTTGCAGCAACATTAGTACCTGTAACATTCATTCCAACAACTAGTGCCGGGTTAGCTGCTGTAAGAGTAATTGTTGCTGATTCTTTTGTCAAAGATGCAGATCCGGTAAAAGAAGGTACTATGGCATTTAATTTATTCGCTGGAATATATACGTTATCATTTACACCGGGTAAACGAGTAGCAGCTGAAGTACCTCCTGCACCATCAGATATTCCCCAGTTAGAAATATGGAGCCACAAAGAATCAGTAGCAGTTGGTTGTGTAAATACATAGTCACCAGCAGCCTGGCCGTAGCTTTTTGTTCCCACCCCAATAAGGAAGAACAAAACCATAAAAGAAGTAATGATTTTTTTCATAAATTTAAATATTTAATTGTTTAATAGTGATTAGATCTTGTTATAAAACGGTATGCGCTTAGTGTATAAATACATAAACCAAATACAATACATATCAAATAAGACGTAACACATGAATGTTTGTCATACCTGATAACCTATCATAATGCAATTATTAACATAGAATAAGATAAAACAATGAAATTTAATTACAACTTCACCTCCATATATTTAATCCGCTGTCTTCTCCAGGTATACACCACATGGATTCGCCCATCTTTTCCCTGTATAATGGATGGGTAGGAGTATTGGGAAATAGGGGAATCTTCCAATGTCATCACCATATTCCAGTTTACACCATCTTTTGATACAGCAATATTGAGTGGTGTGCGTACGCCTTTCTTCTCACCCGCAGGAGTGGCCACCGCATTGTAGATAAGCACCTGTCTGCCATCCTGAAGCGTTACGGCATCTGTTCCTGAATTATTATTGGGCAGACTGGTCAAAGAGAGTGGAGTCCATGTTTCCCCTTTATCCGAACTCCACGAAGTGGCTATGCGGCCGTTGCGCGTGCGGCAAAGTATTTGCAGGCGACCATCCTTGTACGTCAGGATGCTCGGTTGAATGGCCTGAACGGTAGTGGCAGATGAATTGTCGCCTCCTTCCATGTCTTCTTTTTTATTGCTTTTGTCAGCAATCATATCCTGAGTCAATACTGCTTTTTCGGCGGCCAGCGGACCCACAATATGTGTCCGTCGTCCACCGTCTTCGGCAATTTCAAAATGCACCTTCCAACCACCTGTTTCAGTACTTGACGGTGCAATGGCTTTTCCATCTACATCTACAATTTTATTCTTGATCGGTCCCAGATAACCATCAGGAAGCTGATAAGCTTTACTCCACGTATGGCCACCATCATCACTCTTTTTCAAATAACCTGTCCAATCCGATACTTTATTTCCTATTTTATAGAACAGGTATAGCGGTCCACCGGGCATTTGATACAGCACCGGGTTGTAACAAGCTTTGCGCAAAGTTGGACTAAAGATACCATCGGCAGCCATTTCAGGTTGAGTCCAGGCCTTGCTGTCTTTATCCTTGCGGCAAGTATATATGCACACGTCAGGTGCACCTTCGCGAGTTCCTCCAAAAAAAGCGGATACCAGGTCACCGGCAGTAGTTTCAACAATCGTAGCTGAATGGGCTTGCGGGAAGGGAGCTTTCTCGTAGAGAAATTCGTTGGTCACAATGCCCTTGCGTTGCGGGATATCGATATCGAAAGTATACGAACCTGAACCGGTTTGTTGCACTTTTCCGTTGGGAAAATGCAGTTCAACAGTTGCATTCACCGGAATAGTAACTTCCCAATGCAGTTTCATCAAGGTCTTTTTCCAGTTACTTACCAACTTGCCGTAAGGGGTGATATACGAAGCATTGACATATTCCAGATCAGGAATGGAAAAATCAGGTTTCAGCACAATATGTTTAAAACCTACTTGTTGATAATCCGTTTTTATACCACCTAGGTTCTCATAACTCCACGTCAACAAGTCTCCAAGCAACATGACATGGTTGCCTGAATTCATTTCAGGACTGGCGGTGTTACCGTTCCATAGTTCCCAAATGGTAGTTGCGCCATTGGCCGCCATATAACCCCACGAAGGATATTTGGTGTTCGAAGCCAGAGCAAAAGCTACATCTGCCCGTCCCATAGAACTCAATTCACGCATCAACCACTGAATGCCGACCACACCGCTGGTAATATTCAACTCAGCAGTTCCAATCTGTGATTTAGTATTTCCGGGCACTACCGTGTGAAGTATTTGTTTGCAAACCGAATCTGTATATTGCTTAGGAACCATACCAAATGCCAGCGGCAACAGGTTAGAGGTAGCGGTATTATTTCCATAAAAAAAAGAATCGGGATGGAAGTATCTTTTATTAAAACCAGTCTTCACTTTTTCTGCGAGAGAGGAGAAGTTATTTGCTTCGTCCATGAATCCCTGCAAATCTGCAAAGCGTACCATCATGCGCAATATCTTGTAGTAGTAGGCCGTGGAAATAAGCGTTCCGTCCGTAATACGATTCGGATCCTGGCTATGAATCATTTTCAGGTCTTCGGGCGGCATACACCAGTCACCATATTGGTCCTTTGTCATCAGATAATCCGCCGACATATAGTTTTTTTCCATATGCACCATCCATTTTTTGATAGCCGCGTAATTATCTTCGATAGGTTTTTTATTCCCGAATTGGGTGTAAGTCATATCGCATAGGAAGGGCAAGGTAGCAGGCCAGGTTACATTGTCGGTGTAATATGTGAGATAAACCGGTGCCACATCGGGAATGCAACCATCCTGACGTTGCGCATCACGGATATCTTTACTCCATTTGGAATAAATCAGGTTATTGTCAAACAGGAAACTTTCGCCCATTGAGCCCATGGCACGATCCCCTAACCAGGGTTGGCGTTCATCTCGCTGCGGACAATCTACCGGCATACCTTTGTAATTATCCCGAATGCCCCACCATGCATTTTTCAACACCTGATTTAGCACAGTATTGGAAGTTGTCAAAGTGCCCAGATTTTCCATATCATCACTAACCACCTCTGCTGTAAAATCAGTGGGTGAAGGGATGTACTTCAGTCCGTTGACTTCCACATAGCGAAAGCCATGGTAAATAAAGCAAGGAGCCCACTCTTCACCCTGAGCGTCACCTTTCATAATATACAAATCGGTACAGCGTGCACTGCGAAGATTTTCAGTGTAGAGTTTACCATTTTTCTGAAGTGTTTCTGCAAAACGGAGTTTTACTGTATCACCCACAGCTCCATGAACTTTAATACGAATCCATCCTGCCATGTTTTGTCCCAGATCCAGAATATAGCTACTACCTAGAGGTTTCAAAGAGACAGGCTTGATTCTATCCAGTACTTTCATGCCGGGCATCATTTGAGCACGGAGTTGCCCTTCCGGAAAACGTACGTGCTGGGCTTCTTCCCATTTAGAGTCATCATAGCCCACCTTGTTCCAACCGGTCAGTTCCTTCCGTGCATCATACTCTTCCCCGTTGTATTCATTATTGCTGCGGATGGGGCCATCAGCGGTCAGCTTCCAGTTATCTTTTGTTCCAATACTTTCCGTTGTTCCGTCGGTATATTCAATTATTAAAGTCATACGTACCTTCGGATAACCATATGTCGGTACTTTCCATGGTTTGTATTTTTGACGCATGTTGTAGAAACGTCCGTTGCCGAGTGTTATTCCCACGGCATTCTTTCCTTTTTGCAAAACAGAAGTCACATCGTAGGTATTGTACAAAACAGTTTTATCATAGCCTGTGGAAGCTGGTGCCAATACCTGATCGCCTACTTTCTTACCATTCAGAAAAAGCTCGTAAAGTCCAAGTCCACAAATGTGAACCGTAGCACGGTTGATTTCCTTTTTTGCAGAAAACTCTTTGCGTACATACCGTGCCGATAAACGGCTGTAATAACTCTCATCGTCCCAGGGCATGGCTTTGTCCAACCCAATCCACTGTGCCGACTTCCAATCTGTTTCTTCGAACAATCCCATGCTCCATCTGGCCGGTTCACTCCAGCTGCTTTCGCCTTTGTTGGTTCCTACTTTTACTTTCCAGAAATAAACTCCGTTACTTTTCACAGGCTTACCTGCAAACGGAATCCAGAGTGAAACATCAGAAGCAACTTTGCCACTGCTCCAAATGTCTCCGTTCTCATTTTTTAGATTATCCAGGGAGGAAGCTACTAAAATCTGATAAGTTTTCTGGACAACACCTTGCTCGGTGGTGGCTTCAGTCTTCCAACTGAAGCGGGGTTTCTCTGTATCAATGCCCTGAGGGTTAGTCATTCCTTCGGTTCGTAGCGAAGTGACTGAAATGGTGGCATTGGCAACTAAAACAAGATGAAGAAAGACTGACAGTATTAGAAATGTTGGTTTCATTTAAACAGATATTTACTTTGCAAAATGAGGAATTAGAAAAGAATAGGAACGCACTTTAGTTGTGTTCCTGTTTATGTATTTTAAAGAATACTCTTGCTATCTTTAGGAATGTAGTTTTTGGAACTATCAACAGCAATTAACACCCTGTCATTCCCGGAATTATAGGCTACATCAATCTGGAAGTTGGTTGTTTTATTACCTTCAAATTCACCTATGTATTCTAACGTTCCATTTTTAGGATTGAACCACCAGCAGTTTTTCTTTGCTCCGCTGATTTTAGATAAATCAATTTGCATAGGCCGTCCCGTATAGTTGTAAACCAGCAAATAATCATTGCCCCGTGTAGCAATGGCACGTTCATAACGCTCACCATTTTGTCCGGCTACAACGCTTTGGTCAGGCACGCGTTCAAGAAAAGGGAAGGCTAGTATCAGTTTCTTCAGATACTTCATCTGAACATAACCCGGGTCTTCCAGACAATCAAACCACGCACGTTTTGCACCATAAGCACCCAGGAGTCCCGGACGGTAGAATTGCATGATAGAATTATGTCCATAGGTGTGTCCAAACGAACCTGCAAATACTGACCAGTAAGCGTATCGACGCACATCATTCGCATTCCAGTGTACTTCGTTGAAGTCATGCAGTCCCTGCGGAATATCTTCGTAAGCAGGTTCTCCATCAATAACCGGTTTTGTAGAAGACATAGCCAGGCTTTTTTCTGCATAACGCCAGTTATCTTCTTCTGTATTTTCGGCGATGGTATAATCGCCATCACCTTTGCGTTGCCCGTAACGGCGGTGACCACTCTGGAACATATTGAAATCAAGCCAGGGAGCATTGTTAAACCAGGTTGATGAACAAGTTCGTCCACGAGGGTGGAAAGTCATCAAATGGTTTTTATCAACTGCTTTTATTGAATTTGCCAATGTTTCCCACACTTCGGTTTTTATATCGCCACGAATATCCCCGCCAATAAACCAAATGATATTTGATGAGTTTTTATAGCGTTCGCCCAGAAATTTACCATACGCCTTTGCCTCTTTTACATCCATCTGTCCGGCGTTTACCAAACCTCCCCAGATACAGACCATTCCAATATAAATGCCTTTCTTTTCTGCCATTTTGATGATATAGTCCATGTGGTCCCAATATCCGTAGACACCTTTTTTATCGATGTTTTTGAAATCGAAACCTTCGGGCATTGACGACTGTCCATAGGTATTAAAACCAGGGACATCATTGATGGTTTGTACCTGAACTACATTGTAGCCATTTTTGCTGCATTCACCCAGGTAAAAGTCCGCTTCGTCACGGTTGAGACGTTCTGGCAATAACCAACCCGTATCACCCAACCAAAAGAAAGGAGTCCCATTTTCATGCTGCAGATACCGATGATTCTCACTTACCACTAATTTGCCGTTATCCCAGGGATGTTTAGCTGGTTTAGATTGAGCGGAGACCAATCCGACAGTTATTGACAGTAAAAACAACGTGTAAAAAAAAGAGTTTCTCATATTAATATTTTATTCTAAATTGACTAATTTAAAACGTATTCCTTTCCTGCTTCCGTTTTCAAATCGTAAAGATACGTTTTTTTAAGATTCACAGGCTGAAGATGGGCATTTTCGTTTATCAACGGTTTTGACACAGTAGGAACATCATACAGTCTGTTCGTATTTTCACCTTTTGCTACCGTCAAACCACTTCCTTTTAAAGGTGTTTGCGAGCGTAACCGGCAATTGCCGCCAACTTGTGATTTGATAATCACTTTCTCTACTTTCCCTTTGCTCCATTTTATATCCAGTTCAAATCCACCACGGGCAATGATCCCTTTCACTTCACCCTGGTTCCATTGTGTAGGAAGTGCAGGAAGCAGGTAAATAAATCCATCATGGCTTTGCATCAACATTTCGGCAATACCTGCAGTACATCCAAAGTTTCCATCTATCTGGAAGGGTGGATGGGCATCAAATAAATTTGGATATGTTCCTCCTTGTTTCTTTTCATTCCGAACCAGTGTGAGTTGATCCGTAATCAGTTTGTACGCATGGTTCCCATCAAGCAGTCTGGCCCACAGGCAAACTTTCCATGCCATGCTCCAACCTGTTGAAGGATCACCGCGATGAATCAGTGAAGTTCGTGCTGCATCCAGCAGCTGGGGTGTGCGAAAAGGCGATATCTGGTTACTTGGAAACAACCCATACAAATGTGAAACATGCCGGTGTGTATCATCAGGGTTATCCCAATCGAACATCCATTCCTGTAACTGACCCCACCTGCCTATTTGAAACGGAGCCATTTCCTTAAGCCTGTTTTGTAACCGGTCGGCAAAATCAGTATCAGTATTGAGTATTTTTGAACCGGCAATGACTGAACTCCATAAATCAAAGATCAACTCATTATCCATCGTCACCCCACCTGCCGTAGTAGCTTCTCCTTTGCTTCCTGCATGGGTATTTTCGGGTGAATTGGAGGGACAAACCACCAACCAATTGTGAACGGGTTCTTTTACCATGACCTGATCATAAAATAGGGCTGATTCTTTCATGATCGGATAGATTGATTTCAGAAAGGCAGTATCACCCGTATATAAATAATGTTCCCACAAATGGCGGCATAACCAGGCTCCTCCACCTAACCACATGCCCGAGGGAGCTTTGTCCACAGCTCCGGTAGTTCGCCATATATCGGTATTATGATGCAACACCCAGCCATCGGCTCCATACATGATTTTAGCCGTTTCCTTCCCCGATACACTGACTTCCTTGGTCAGTTGCAATAACGGTCCATAGAGTTCACTCAGATGAGTAACTTCCGCCGGCCAATAATTCATTTCAAGATTAATATTCGTGGTGTATTTACTATCCCACGCTGGAAATAGTTTATCATTCCATATTCCCTGAAGATTTGCAGGTTGCCCTCCTGGCTGCGAGGAGCAGATAAGCAAATACCTTCCAAACTGGAAATATATCGCTACTAAGTGATTATCCTGATTTTTAGCAAAGTTTTCAATACGTTTATCAGTAGTCTCTGTCGAATGGTTCTCCCCTAGATTAAGTGAAACCCGGTCCATATATTGTTTAAAAAAAGCCGTATGTGTTTTCTTCATTTCAGGATAGCTATGAAGCAGTGCTTTATTCATGTAATCTTTAGCACGTTCGGTTGCATTGCCATCAATGTTCTGGTAATTATTGAAATTAGTGGCAATGGAAACATATATAGTGGCTTCGGTAGCATCTTCCACAGCCAGCACCCCATCTTTGCAGGATATTCTTCCACTTTGAGTCTTTACAGTCATTCTTCCATGAAACTGCACTTTCCCTTTCAGGCCTTCATGCGTGGAAGTTATTCCATCAAGGGTAACACTCTGCCCGTCACAGCCAATCAAGACATCCACATGCGGGGAAGTCAAAAAGGCATTGAAGGTGATTTTATTTTTCTTACTGGCCGTGAGGTGAACCACAACCACCTGATCGGTAAAGGAGGTTATTATTTCACGTTTATATGTAACGTCATCTTTGCGATACTTTACTAAAACACGGGCTGAATCCAGGCTTAATTCCCTGGAATAGTCGGTATAACGTGTATGCCCCGGAAAGGATATCCTTAAATCACCAAAAGGCTGATAGGGCATTCCTGAATTTGTTTGGGACATTACTTTTTGAGTGGCAAGCGTCTGTGCTTCCA
>Ga0302213_1000417_pt1 | contig 24282 bp, 33 predicted proteins | sample II_Fen_N1_2_FD_194583 | JGI IMG/M metagenome (GOLD analysis project Ga0302213, IMG submission 194583) | Peat permafrost microbial communities from Stordalen Mire near Abisko, Sweden - II_Fen_N1_1 | ecosystem: Environmental > Terrestrial > Soil > Wetlands > Permafrost | place: Sweden: Abisko...
CTATATTAAAAGCGAATTTCGCTAAGGTGAATGACGCTTTTGATGAGATTGCTGCTGAAATAAAAAAGAAAGTAGGATCCGGAATACAAAAGGGGATGTCTATATTTTGGGATCTGAATTTGGGTGCGATTCCGGATGGTTTTGTTTTGGCCGATGGTAATGGTGGTGCTAAGGTTAATGGAGTTACTATACTTGATCTACGTGATCGGTTTATACTTGGATATAATCCTGCCAAAGAGCCTATGCCTTACGAAGCAGAACCTGGAGAAGAAAATTATGGAAAGGTTGGCAATGTAGGCGGGTCAAATTCTCTTGTTTTGACTCAAGATCAATTACCTCCTACCTACTTTTACATATTTGCAAATAGCAATGATCCTGAATCGCCTTTAGTTGATAATGCAGCTAGACCTCCAGTTTGGTCTACAAATCATAAAAAAGGTAATCAAGACTATGATATTTACGGAAAGTCATTAGTTGAAGCATCTCTTGGAAAAACTAATACAATTGGTAAGGGAGATTCTATTGATATCAGGCCGCTTTATGTGGTTGTATGTGTAATTACAAAGGTAACTGATGATGCTGCCGGTGGTGGTAATGGATTATCAGCCTATGAAATTGCAGTGGCTAATGGTTTCGTTGGCACCGAGGCTGAGTGGTTAGCTTCGTTGCATGGTCCTAGCGGTGATGACGGACTTTCAGCCTATGAGATTGCAGTGGCTAATGGTTTTATTGGTACTGAGGCTCAGTGGTTGGCTTCGTTGTATGGTTCGGATGGAGAGGATGGACTTTCAGCTTATGAAATAGCGATGGCTAATGGTTTTGTTGGGACCGAGGCTCAGTGGTTAGCTTCGTTGTATGGTTCGGATGGACTCTCAGCTTATCAAATAGCGCTTGCTAATGGGTTTGTTGGTACCGAGGCTCAGTGGTTAGCTTCGTTGCATGGAAGTTCAACCGAAACGGCTCAGTATGTTCTTTCCGGATTAGATGCAAAAATAGAATTGGGCGTGAAAGCAAGTCATACAATTTTAGAAGCTCATAATTTTACTACTGATAAAATTTACCTTGAAGCTACTACTGCGCCAACTGATTATGATATTATAGTTGACGTGAAAAAAAACGGAACGTCTATATTTTCAACTAAACCAAAAATTTCCGTAGGAAACTTACACAAAACTATTAATCCAGTTTTAGTGACAAGCCCAACTGTTTTTAGTGCAGGTGATATCAGAACTATTACTGTTGATCAAGTCGGCGGCACAGAAACCGGTAAAAACTTAGTGTTATCAATTTTGATGAATAAAACAATTTAAATAAAGTATTATGCAAGCAATTAAAATTCTTTGGAAAGTAACCCCACGTAATTATGAAAACCCTATTGGTGGAGTTGATTATCAAATATTAGCATCTAATCTTTCAATGCCATCTGCTGACCCTCAGTTTGACCCTACTTTGGCAAATCCGGAAGAAGAATTATTGATTATGGCTACCATAAATAATAACTCAACGCCTGATATGCGTGTTTACCGAACAGTACAAAATATTGCTCCGACGAATAATAAAAATAGTTTTTTTGTGAAAGTAAATGAATTTCAAACTACTACAAACTATGTATTCAAATCGTTGGATGAATTGATTTCATCGATTAATCAACGCGAAATTGAAGCAAATACAAAGGTTCGACTAGAATCGAATTTTGATAAGCTTTCAATGGTGAACGCCCCTATCATGGCGAAATTTGGAACGGTAACTTTGACGGATGTTGAGCAAAAGATTTATGACCGTACGATGGAAGTGCAGGCTAGAACTATAGCCAACGACGAAAATGCCCGTCGATTAATCGAAGTTGCAAAATATAACGATACTGCTTCCGAAGGTAGCCATCAAGCCTTTGATATCAATTCAGGTTGGCAAGAAGATGGTATAACACTCCTTGACATCCCTTTTAATGAATTATTTGCATAATGTATGCGGTTTTCACTATTACAAAAAGAAGCTGGTTCTATGTATAGATATAATGCTTTCAATAATGCTCTACCAGTTGCTCCAAGATTGCCTATTTTAGACGATGGGAATACAGCTTGTTGGTATACATTCTGCGATCCATCTACATTAAATCTTAATGGAGATGGAAAGGTGGTTAGTGTTAACGATATAAGCGGAAATAACAGAGGCCTAACAAGCATATCATTATACGGATCTCATCTTCCAGTTCCAACGGTCAATGGATTATCAATGACCGGAACTATTTTGAAAACAGCTCCTTTTACATTAAATCAACCAGAAATGGTGTATGTTGTTTTCAAACATGGAGAAACATTTAATTCTCAACGGCAATTGTTTGGTGGTAACAATTTTGATGACATGTCTTTGTATATTAATTACGCTAATACACTACACAATACATTGGCTTACGGTGGCAATGTGTTACAGTTTGTTTCTTCCTATGATCCACAAAAATTTATTTTGAATAAAGTCCTATTCAATGGTAATGGCTCATTTTTAGACGTTAACGGAGTTCGACAAAGTGGAAATTTAGGAACTGCTGCCGGTGGTGGTTTAACGATTGGAGGACTGAATTTCGATTTTTTTGGCATAGTATCAGAGTTTATAGTTAGAAAAATTGCAGACACAACAATAAATGAAGGTATTATTACTGATTACCTTAAGTCAAAATATAGTTTATAGAACGCACCGAAATATATAACTCATAAAATAATTTTAGATGAACACAAAAATTGATTTTCTACAGGCATTTCTAATTACAGCTACAAGTGCTATCGCAGCATATTTGGACAGCACAATTACTTTTCTAGCAGCGCTAAGTATTGCTTTTGCATTCAATATCTTAGCCGGTTTCCGCGCAGATGAAGTAAAACTTACTATCCAGCGTATTTTTCCGCCTATTTTCCTGAAAAATTTTCAGGGGAATAAATTCAAAGATAGTTTGATGGAGTTACTACTAATAACATTTGTAACTTATCTTCTGAAAATCATCGCTGATCTGATGAAATATCAGAGTCAAAGTGCCTATGTTGTTCAATTCCTTACTGCTATTGCAATCTACTATTATTTCCGTAACGGACTGAAAAATCTGAAAACGGTTTATCCAAAAAACAGATTTATATCCGTAGTTTATCATTTAATTTCGTTCAAATTCCGTCAATTGGTAGGTGCTGATGTGGCTGATATTGTAGATGCTGAAGAAAAGGAGGTTGCAAAATGAGCAAAATAGATACACTTCACCCACTGATCCGCGAAGAAGTTCGACAATTAGTTGATAAGATAAACACGCAAATTTTGACTGGGAGTGTCAAAATGATCGTTACTCAGGGACTAAGAACTTTTGCTGAGCAAGATGCTCTATATGGTCAACGACCGAAAGTAACAAACGCAAAGGGTGGTCAATCTATCCACAATTATGGCCTTGCTTTTGACTTTTGTCTGGCCGATGGTGGAAAAACTATTTGGGACACGGTAAAAGACTTTGACAACGATAAAACCCCGGATTGGATGGAAGCAGTGAAAGCTTTCAAGTTGGCCGGTTATGCTTGGGGTGGTGACTTTCGATCAATAGTGGATAAACCTCACTTTGAAAAGACGTTCGGCCATACCTGGCAACAATTACTAGCAATCAAACAATCAGGCAAAAGCGAAAACGGTTATGTCATAATATAAATCAGTCATGAAAAAACTAGTATTAAAATTAAAAATCGGATATGCGATTTACATTGCATTATTGTTGGCTCTTTCCCTTACGGGCTGTGCTAGTACTAAAAAAGTAGAAAAATCGGATATTACTCAAAAGCAACAAACGAATACTGAAGTGAAAAATGAAAATTCAACAACGGAGAATGGTGAATTGAAAAAAAACAGCACTTTGGCTATTGACTCAAGTAATATAAAAGCAATGCAATTGTTTGAAAATTGGAAAAGAAACTATCAGACAAATACAAAAATTTATGATACTACAAAACCAATAGTTCCTGGAACGAATCGTCCACCATTGGCATCGGAAACAACGATTACAAATATTGAATCGAATGATAAGAACTTGCAAGAAAATAGCAAGACAAATCTCAGCAAGTCAGAAATTCAGCAACTTGAAGCTAATTTCAAAAAGAAGTATGATTCAAAGCTTGATAGCCTTACTAAAATCAATACTTCACTCAAAAGTGAAGTATCAACGAAAACAGAACAGACTAGTAACTGGTGGAAATGGTTTCTTATCGGTTTGGTACTTGGATATGGGATCACGATTCTAATTTACCAGGTGAAATGGTATGTGCCTATTTGGAATTTGATAAAGAGAATATTTAGGAGGTAAGGAAAATAACATGTAGCAATAAATAATAAAGGCATCCTATAATAGGATGCCTTTATTATTTAAAAATTTCCGTCATGATTTTTTATCAAGTCATTGGCTTGCTGTAGATCGTGCGGTGTATAAGTGTCTGTCATTAAAATATCAGCGTGACGTGCCTGATCGCGTACCGTTATAGAGTCATATTTTCGTAGCATATTTGTTATTCCTGTATCTTTTAATGAATAAAATTTATATGTTGATGCGAATTTCAACGGCCTCCGAACGTACTTGGACCAATAGTCACGAAATTGTTTTTCGCTGTGGTATTCTTTTCCAGGTTTGAATTTAGTTGAAAACAGATACCAACTACCCGGATTATCGAATATTTTCAATTCTACCATTAAATGAATCACTTTAGCCGGAAGCGTAACCGTTCCATTTTTTTTGTTTTTTGAAACATCTTCGCCTATAAATACTGTTTGATTTACCAGTGAAAAGTTTTCAAGCTTGAGTAAACTCATTTCTTTGGGTCGAATAAAGCAATAATGCAATATATAGCAGGCTAACAAATAGTATCTATTTGTGTTTCCGACATGTTCTTTTAGCTTATCCATATCTTTTTCGGATATAATGGTCCGTTGCTTTTTGATTTTATTCTTACAAATCATCATAAATCCGTCGGATGCTTTTTCTTTCGCATACCGGTGTTGAACTAGCCAACTGCAAAACATGCGTATGAATCGAAGGTAGTTATTACGAGTTTGCATGGAGTTATCTCGCTCAATGTGGATGTGCTCAATGAAATCCTCAATAAATTCAGCATTGAACTGATAAATGTAGGTTATTTTGTTTTTCCGTGAAGCGTTCCAACGTTCAACATTAACTATATACGAGTTGTAAGATATGTAAGTCTCTTCCCGGTATTCATTATCTGCCAACATTTTAGATATAAAACGTTTATAGTGAGTGCAAACGTCCGTAAATGTATGATAGGCTTTACCGTTTTCAGTCTCAATCCATGGGTTCCATCCACGTTCCAATTTCGAATTCAGACGAATAATAAGCCCGTCAGCATATTTACGCCTATCTCCTATCCTTTCGATAAAATTTACCTTGATTTTTTTTCTACGCATGTCGTTAATGGATGGATCAAAAGCTTTGAATCCAACGTACCATTCTTTACCAGTGTAGAGTTTTGGAGGAGTATATGATTTTATCTCCTTGAGCGAGCTGCTCTGATTTTTGAAACTTGTAGGCATTTTTTTTTACGCTTAAGGTCTGAAAACCAAAAGTGTAAAAAGTTTCTAACTGTAATTTTACATAAGTGTCCCGTTTTTGTCCCGGGTGGTTTAAACAACTACAGCGAAAAACCTTTATAGTAAAGGATTTTCGCTGTTTTCTGTCGGGGTAGCGGGATTCCATTACTCACTTTTTGATTATCTAATTGTTTGATTATTAGTATTTGTGTTTTCTATTTTTTGTCGTTTATGTCCCGTTTTAGTACCGGTACAAGTCAAAAAAATAGATTATTACTTAATCTCTTTCAAGTGTTTAAACCGGAGTAGATCTATAATACACTTATCTACTTGAGGTTTTATTCTATCCATATCTACTTCGCGTATGTCATTACTTTCATTAAAGAGTAATGATGTTAGCTTACTGTATTCTGCATTAAAATTATCATTTATTCTTTCTATTTCAGTTCCTGATATTTCCATTAGTTCTGTTTTTTAGTGGTTAGTTTATTTATCGATTCAATTATATCTTCAAGTTCTTTTATCCTTTGTTGTTTTTCATTACAATTTTTACATTTGCTATATAATTCTTTCGATTCAGATACTACTGAGTTATATTTTATCATTTTTGATATATCCTGATCTTCGTTTTCTAACCATTCAGTATTCGCATTGAATTTTAATTCAAGAATTATTTTGACACTTTTAGAAATTTTTTTTGTTTTTCCACTCTCTAAATGACCGTATCCGGCTTGTTCTAAGCCTAATTCATTACCAAAATCAGTCTGATTATAACCCAACGATTTGCGTAAAAGTCTTATTTTTTCAGGTAAATTCATGACTTTTATGTTTAGAATGATTCTAAATTAATACTTTGTAGTAAAATATATGCTATTTTACTTGTGCATAAAACTACTATATAGTATTTTTGCACATGTTCAATTATAAAGTACAAACGTACAAAATTATTTGACTTATAACAATAGCAAAAATATACTACTCAATTAAATAACAAATGAAAAGGTACGCATTTAAAAAAGGATTTTTACAGGTTCAGGTTGGTGATGCTGAAGAAGTAAAGAGCAAGCTGATAGCTGAATTAGGGTTAAACTCCCGAACCAGTTGGTATAACAGGCTGAATGGTGATGTAGAGCCAAAAGCTTCCGAAGTAAAAATAATAGAACAAATTTTTGCAGAAAAAGGAATTATTGATATTTGGGGAGACTAGCTATGAATATAAATGCAAAACTAGCTCCGAAGCAATTACAAATAGCTGAATTAATAGCTTGGGGTGCAACTGCTAAAGATTGTTCCAATATTTTGAAAAAATCATTGAATACTATTACTAACACTATTCGAAGAATTTTCGAAATAACTGAGGTTACAAAATCAAATGAATTATCTGCCTGGTTTTTTTGCACTCACTTTAATATTTCAATGGATTTATCTCCACTTGCGCGTAAAAAAGTCGCTTCGATATTACTACTATTTGTGATTTTACAATTATTCAATCCTAACGAGTTCAATATGAGGACACGAAGAGCTAAAAGAGCTCGTAAATCAGAAACTGAATATGTAGACTATATAAACAATTAAATTTTATGACACACTCAATTGAAGCCTTCGAATCTGCTCTACTAAAAATGAAAGTAGACATATTAAATATCAATTCTCCTACTGGCCGAGTTTCAGCAGCATTGGGATATATGCCAGATGGTAAATTATACCTATGGGATGAAAATGGCAAATGCTACAGAGAAAAAAAATCATATCCTGAGTATGATATAGTATTTATCAATGATTATACTATATCTACAGATCAGAAGCTTGTAGCTCATTTTTCTGAAATGCATAAGTTCAAACGTCCATTCTTCTCATTTAATGTGAACTGTTCAAAATGCTCACTACTAAAACCTTGTATTTCTATTAATACCGATGAATTTCCTTTCCCATGCATGTCATGGAATAGAAAAGATCAAAAGAACGGTCACTTCCTTTTAAAACGATAATTATATGATAGAAATTAAACTTGTTTTTTCAAATGAGGATGCTATTTCTATATTTAGAAATGCGGGACTACTGGTAGAAATGCATGATTTTCCGATTTATTTTGGTCGCTATCATGGAGATAAAGAGGACTTAATTCCTATGTTGGCCGTAAAAAATCCACACAATGATAAGATGGAAAAGCTTGAACCTATTTTTAGAAAATATATGGAAGCAAAAAAGAAAGAATTGTTTCTAACTCCTGAAAAATTAGATATTTACAATTTATTTAAATAGTATGAACATGAATAAAGCTAATAAAATATGTGCAGCTATATTGTTGATTTATTTTTCAGCATTAATTATAACAGTCATTCTGACATGAAAAAGAACAAAACTAAACTACAGCTCCAACGTGAGTACGATTGTAGAAACGATATTCTTTTTAAAGCGATAATAATGTCAATCATAGGTTTTGCGATAGTTTGTTTGATAATATCTAAAATTCAAAATTATAATACCCGACAAGGTGCCCACTCTGAAAGCGTTCAGGTGGTGGTAGAGAAAGACTGCCAACAGATAAAAAGGTGAGTGAAACGGGACAATAAAAAAATATAGATGTGAACAATCTTTTAATGGAGCCCAAAGTCTCGGGGCACAACACTCACCTTTTTTTTATAACGATAGAGCTAATAGCACTGGCGAGTGCGGGCGATGAACTGTCGGGGTAAGGAAAAACAAAAGCGGGCTATAATACTTCTAAAAGCATATAACCCGCCAGTGATTTTAGCTGAGTGTTATCATTCGTTTTTTCTTTCTTCGTCCCATTTTTGAATTGCTTCAAGTAACTTTTGAACTGTTTGCTCATGTTTTTGTGGCATACGATTTTTAGTTACAACGGAACGAGAGCCAGCCAGTAACCGGCTAAGCTCTCCCCAATTGATTAATTCAGCAGGATTCATAAAACTTCTGTTTCAAATACTACTTCTTCTGTTTCATTACATACGATTGATACTGAACCGCCTTTGTAATCAGAAAAGTAAGAATGATTACTACTATTGTGCATTTCAATATAATCCTTGCAATACTCAAGAGAAGATTTGAAACCTAAGTTATTAGAATTAGAATCATCATTAAAGAAAATGTCGAATGTGCTGTTAGTTGAGTTCATAATGTTTAATTTTTTAATTGTATGTATTACTTGTTGTTTGTGATACAAAGATACAACGATTGTTGCATACAATCCAAATAATTAATGTTAAAGTTGCAACAAATGTTGTTTATTTAACTTTGAGCTTCGAAAACGCACGGATTTCTTTCTAAAATGAATGATAACGGACAACTGCTATGATTATAAGCCCAATTACGGGTGCATAGCTTTCAAACGTTAGACAAAATTTCAAGCGAGTAAATAACTTTCAATAACCGAAAAAGCGGGCTTATAAACATAGCAATTGTTATCGGTAGCTTATTCTTAATCTTTAAAACAATGCCAGAAATAAGATTTCACTTAAACGAAAAGATAATGTATAATGATACTTCATCAAATTACATTAAATGTCGAATATTAGATATTCAGTCGTGTCCATATTACGAAAATTATGGCAAAGGTCCAGTTTTCGCATATAATATATACACATACAAACTAAAGTTTGAAAATGGTAAAATAGCCGATACTGTTGAATCAGGTAGATTTAGAAAAATGCTTGAATTTTCAAATTTTAAAGTAGGTGATATAGTTCCGTACAAAAATACAAGAGGAAATATTAGAGAAACAAAAATTACCGAGTTTAAAGAGCTTTCAGACGGTAATGTTTGGTATTATGGAAATGATACTGTAACAGATGCTATTACTTATTACCCGGTGCATCTTTCTTTAAGTTACCGATAACGACCGAGGCTATGAGTGCAGCCGATTACTGGCTACTTCGCTGCACTAAAACCGATGAAGCACATGCGAGATATAAACCTGAATAACCGATGCAGTAGGCTGCAACTGATAGCCGTGTGTTATCGTTTCGGTTTTTCTTTCTTTCGATTTAAACAATTTAATATCAACTATATGAAAACTTATGTATTAACAGTTAGTGTAAAATTCCCAAAAACACACAAAAAATCGGGACAAGCAACTTATTTTACTGAACAGATATTGGGTAAATTTCCTTATGATTTACCGGATAATAGTCCGAGTAAAATACACACAATTAGAGCTAATTATCCCTTGTGGGCAAAACGTATTTCAGAAATTCAAAACGGTAAAGCAATTCTTTCTATTCGTTACTGGAGTGATAAGCCTTATAATTCAAAACAGGTCGAAATTTGCCAACTTGACAAAAATTCAGGTATTGGGATTCAATTATTAAACCTTTCTGATACTATGATAAGTGGAGCTTTGAAAAATCATGATGTAGCATTAACCAGTTTGAATGGCGGATTATCATTATCCACTATTGCAAAAAATGACGGTTTATCGCTCGAAGATTTCAAAGAATGGTTTAAAGGTTACGATTTATCACAATCAATGGCTATTATTCACTTCACTTCGTTTCGCTACTAATCTTTTTTTAAACTGAACGATAACGATTAGGCTATGAAACGTATCCACTGTACAAAACTGTCAAACCGCTAAACCGCTTATGTGGCTATGTTTAATAGGCGTATGTTAGGCAGTCGTTTATCTCTTTTCTTGTTACAAATAAAATTATTAAACACTTAAAATAAATTATTATGTCTGAACAAAAAATTATCGCAACGGTAGAAATAGATTTTAAAGAAGGTAGAAAATCAATCGAAATGGAATTAAAAAAAGGCTTTGAAATCGAAGATTGTGACGAAAACAAAGTAGTCGTTTTAAATTTGAAAAATGGTGAAACATATACTGGTATTTTTAAAGGAATGGACGGAGACGAAGATTTAATGTTTGGTTCATTGTCTAGTGGAAGTCGAATTGGTTTAAAAGTTCATTGGGTTCGTGATTACTTGGAGGCTCTTTCTTAAATGCTGCCTAACTACTATCTATCAAAAACGTCTATAAACTTCTAATTTTAAACTAAATATATTATGAATATCGGAAACTACACACGTCAACTTTCCGAAAGTATTCGGTATAAAAGATATTCTGAAAATACGGTGAATAGCTATGTGGCTTGTATCACTAAGTTTTTACAGCATTTCGAAAAGGAAGGTTTTACAAAGCCTTCCGAGATATCGGCTGATCGGATTAAAAAGTTTTTAGGTGCGATGACTAATCCGGGAACGCATAAGGCTTATTTGTGTGCGATTAAGTATTTCTACTCAGAAGTTGGCCGTCAGCCACGGAAGTTGGATAATGTGCAGTACCCGCATAAAAGTAGAAAGTTACCTATAGTGCTTAGTCAGGAAGAAATACAGCGCATGTTTACTGCCTGTACTAATACGAAGCATAAGGTTATTCTTTCGTTGCTTTACTCTACCGGTTTGCGAGTTTCGGAATTATTGAATTTGAAGTAGTGCAATATTGACAGATCGAGAATGGTGATTAATATCATCGAAGGTAAAGGAAAAAAGGATCGTCAGGTAATGTTGCCGGAAAACATTATCCCATTGCTCGAAAAATACTACAAGGAGTATAAACCGAAGGAATATGTTCTTAATGGTCAGTTTTCGATTCAGTATTCGCAAACAAGTGTATTGTCAGTTGTAAAGGAATTGGCAAAGAAAGCAAAGATTGACAATAAGCGTGTATATACTCACCTGATCCGTCACTGTAGTTTTACGCACATGGTCGAAAATGGTGTTGACATAAATTTAATTCAGCGATTAGCCGGTCATAATTCTGTAAAAACAACGGCTATTTATACCCATATTTCGCATAATATAGTTTCACGTATACAATCCCCGATAGCAAATATTCGATTATGAGCCTACAACATCTACAACTAAAATCACTATCAGATCCGACATGGATTGATAAGTACATTCATGAAATGGGAGAACGATCATTCTGGGGTTATCACCGATGGGTGTATGATACTCTTGATAACTTGAAATTTGGCGAATGGATAGCTGTAGAAAAATGGGCGAATGCTGAAAAGATTGATTTATTTGTAAAATTGTGTTGCTGCTACATATCCGAAACAAACTACGATTACGAATTTAATGCCGACGGAACAATACTGAAGCACAAATTTGATAGAAACTATTACCAACCATTACTTGACAGACTAAAAGCAAAGAAATATGAAACCATAGTCCACAGCACAGAAGAGATATGTGTATAAGCATATCCACGATAAACCACTTCCGCAAATTTCGAAAGATATTGGACGAAGCGAACGAGCTTTGAATTTATTCCTTCACCGAAACCGCCATGATCCACGGTTATGCGTAACGCACCGAAATTTATTGTACCAGTTGCTGAAAAAGAAGTTTAAAGATGTGGATTGCTTCACTCCTACCCGCACATTCTTCGACGCTGTACAGATGGGGCAAAAAAGATATTGGTCTATTTTCAAAGGGTTAGAAGTTATTAAAGAAGATGAATTAAAAAGAATCGCAAACTATTTAGAAGTTACGTTGGAGGATATTTACGAAGTCCGCCAAACTGAACTTTTCGAAAATCATAAATAATCTATGAACTATTTTACTCCTGAGATACTCCAAAAAGTTCGTGACCGCATGGTTATCGAAGAAATTGTTTCAAAGTCAATAAAACTTACCAAAAAAGGAAAAAATCATGTTGGGATCTGCCCATTTCACTCCGACAATGCACCGTCGCTAGTTGTTTCACCGGCAAAAGGAATATACAGTTGCTTTGCATGTGGTGCCAGTGGTGACGCTATCAAATTTGTACAGGAGCATGACCGGGTTACGTTTGTGGAAGCTGTCAAATCGATTGCTAACGTGTATCATATCGAACTACCGGAAGCAAAGCAAACACCCGAAGAAATAGCCAAAGAACGCCAACGTGAATCGGTTTACAATGTGTTGGAAGAAACGCAAGCGCAATTCTCCGAAAATCTGAAATCATTTGCACCGGCTATCGAATACGTGAAGAATGTTCGTCAGCTAAGCGATGAAACGATTGATCTGTACCGTATCGGTTATGCCAATGCCGACAATCAGATAGCACGTGAATTAGTGAAACGTGGCTATAATATGGATCTGCTGTTGGCAGCTGATGTAAGTCGTATTTCCGACGAAAGTAAAACTACTTACGATACTTTCCGTAAACGCATTATATTCCCCTATTTGAATCTTTATGGCAAGCCGATAGGATTTACAGGACGGATAACCGATAACACGGCTAAGGCTGCAAAGTACCTCAATACAGGCGATACCGTATTATTCAACAAAGGAAATGTATTGTTCGGATTGTTCCAGGCAAAAGAAGCTATTGCGAACGCAAATAAAGCTTATCTGTTGGAAGGGCAGTTTGATGTAGCTTCGTTTGCTCAGCATGGAGTTCGTAATGCAGTAGCCGGTTCGGGAACAGCACTCACCGACGCACAAGCGCGCTTGTTGAAACGATTTACCAATACGGTGGTACAAATATACGATACCGACAATGCAGGGCTTAAAGCCAGTATTTCGAATGCTAAAACATTACTCGCTCATGGGTTCGATGTAAAGGCTATTTTATTGCCTGATGGGCAAGACCCGGACGATTACGCGAAAGCTTCGGGCGATGAAGATTTAGCAGTACTGATTGGAAATCGTGAAATGTCGTTTATCGAATACTTTTTCGAAGCTAAAAAAGTAGCTAAAGCGAGTGACTATGATAGTGCAAAGTTATTGGATCAGCTTTGCGAATGTATTGCAGCCGTGCCGGATAAATACCTTAGAGAGAAATATTTAAAAACTGTAGCAAATACATTTAATGTTTCGTTAAATGTACTGAAAGATAAGGCAAAACCGAGTAAGGAACTGAAAACCGAAAAGTGGAAACATGGTTTTTATGGTGTGGAAGATGCTGTGGAACTGATGGAAGCTACGGATGAGGACGAATGCACATTGGTGTTCAAACAATCCGATTTTATTGACGAATACAGCGAAACTCCTACGCTATTGGCCGTTGGTAATCCATCAATGGTAGATATTCAATCGTTACGGTCGAAAATAAGTAAGTTGAATGTAGTTTCATTCTCTGAACTTCAACCAACCGATGATAAAGGCGACGGAAAAGAATTGCTGCTATTGAAAAATATGCACAAAAATGGATTTGATTTCTCCATTGAAATTGATGGAGAAAAAAAGAGCTTTTGTGACTACTACCTGTATTGCTATTCTGCTATTTTGGTAACCACTACCGACGGAAGTAAGAAGTCGGAAATAGTAGGCCGGTGCGCTGAAGTAATATCGGATATTGACGCTACGGTGCGGGTAGTAATGAATAGTGAATATGCTAAAAAGATAGGCCTAACACAAGGATCGCTCGAAAAAGTGCTTAAACCTTTTCTTGCAAAAAAGAAAGATAAAACGCTTATTGATAACCAACGACTAGGCGAACTAAACGATACGCTAAACATTGATGCTGAAATAATACCTACCTATGTTCAGGACGATAAGGCATTGAGCGATGTGTATATGCGTTGGGGGTTTTATCCACTGGCTGACAAGAAAGGGCGCTTTTGTGCCTATATGTTCAAGAACCAAAACGGAAGTAGTCACTTCCCTATTACCGACTTCTATATTAAACCACTACTTCACGTTTACGACAACGAAAACGACGATGCGAATAATAAACGTGTTATTCAACTTTGCCACTTAGATCCGAAATTAGACAGGTATGTAGAATGGAAATCGACTGTTTTTTCGGCTTTGCCAAAAGTGCACGAAAAATTGGTAAACGAAGGTCCTTACAATTTCTTTGGCGACAAAAACCAATTCCAAAAAATATGGATGAATATGTCCTACGGTTTTCGCTATTGCCGGGCGATTAAAGTATTCGGACAACACCCGAAAGGGTTCTTTGCCTTTGGTAATGCTATTTTCCACAAGGTAGAAGGCGAATACAAAGTGGATGAAGTGGACGAACTCGGTTTAGTATCGCACGAAAACGACAATTTTTACAGCCCTGTATTTTCAAAAATCCGTATTTCGGAAGATGGAGACAATAGTTCATTCAACCAGGCACGTAATTTAGTTTATAGGGATATACCGGACGAAAAACAACTGAGTTTTGACGATTGGGCGATGCTGATGGACAGTGTTTACTCGGTAAACGATAACGGTAAATGGGCGACACTTTTTGCCATAACATGCGCTTTCCGCGATTATATTTTCGAAATGCGTCGATATTTTACAGCACTGTTTTTTATTGGTCCTACCAGTTCCGGTAAGAGTCAGATAGCTGAAAGTATTCGTAACCTATACATGGCCGATACTACACCGGCATTCAACCTGAATACCGGATCGGATGCGGGTATGTTTATGATCCTTGAATCTATCCGCAATGTGCCGGTGGTAATGGAAGAATACAACGACCGCGATATCAGCAAAGCAAAATTTCAAGGATTGAAAGCTGCTACACTGGATGGCGAAGGTAAAATAAAAGTAAAGGATGTAAACTCCAAACAGCTTGATAGTTCCGCTATCTATGCAAGCATTGTATTGCTCGGGCAGGAAGCTGCACAACAGGACGACGGTGCATTGAGTAACCGCTGTATTATGTGCGATGTACCTTACAGAAAAGGTGGAGATTTTACGCAGGAAGAAACAGAAATTTTCGAACGATTGAAAGCTGCCGAAAAGACCGGTCTTTCTAACATTCTACTTCAAATATTAGAACTAAGGAGCTTATACGAAAAAAAATACCTAAGCATTCTGACCGAAGAAACAAAAAAACTGAAAGAATCGATACGGGTGACGGTGACTAATACCGAAGGTATGACACGTATAATCAACGCATGTGCTCTAATGACAGCAACATGCAGACTATTAGAGGAAAATGCACAGCATTTAAAGTTGCCATTTAGTTACGCTGAATTCTTTCCTGTAGCCCGCGAAAAAGTACTAAGCCAGTTGGAACGCATATCAAGTACCAATAAGCTTACCACTTACTTCCAAACCATCAGTACGCTGATCACCCATGATAAAATAAAGATCGGACGTGAAATAAAGATTGCTTCAGCATCGAAAGTAACACGGTTACTGAGTAGCAAAAAAACTGAAGAATTTGAATTGCCATTGGATACTAAAGTGCTGTATATCGATTTCGAAGCTGTATATGCACTTTACTCCTTCTCTATAGGTAAAGAAGAAGCTTTATCGCGCCAATCATTACGTGCTTACTTTGAATCGAACCAGTCGTTTATCGGACTTACCAATAGTACCCGGTTTAAATGGGAAGTAGCCGAACAAACTGCCGGTGGTACTGATGCAACTATTACTGCTGATGGTGAAAACGTAAATATCAACAATTATGCACGTATGCGAATGGTTACAAAGCAAAAAGTGACATCGGCTTATATGTTCAACTACAATATTCTTAAAACACAGATAGACATTGACTTTGAACGAAACGTAGAAGTAAACACTTCAGGAGAAAAAACACCGGAAGGTAATACTGATTTACCATTTTAAAAATAAAAATCAACAACTAAAAACAAAAAAAATGACAGAAATTAAAGCAGAAAGTTACCGATTAGAAACAACTGATGGTAATTGGTTAGGACAGGTAGTAATTACTTCAGACGGCTTTTTCGGTTCTGTAACCGATTATGGAAACTTTTCATTTAAATGGAGTAGCATTGGCAAACAATCATTCAAAGAGTTTATTCTTTCTTTAAATGAAGATTATTTTGCAAAAAAAATGGCTCAGGGTGTTTCTTATACTGCTCACAATAAACAAATAGATAAATCATGTGAGCGGTTTGCTCAGGAAATACTTCCAGTGCTAAAGAAAAAGATACAGGAAGAAATTGATGCTGAAAAACAAGAAACTGAAAAGCCAAAATATTTGACAGTTGAAACTATTCCTGAAGATTTGGATTTTTCAAATATTCAACTTTATTTGAATGAAAATATATTTCTTCATTATATGGATTTAAATAATTGGGAAACTGATAATGATGGAAATGAAATAAATCGAATAATTGATTTTAGCTTTTCATTTTACGATTGTAATTATAATGTATATGTGATAGAAACAAAATTAGATAGAGATTTTGGATCTATTGAAATGAATGGAGATTCAGCATTATTTGATTCTTTCAATGAAGCCATGGAGGATGATTACTGGGAATTACTTGTCTCGTTATCTAAAAAGTATATTAAACATCTTAAAGAGGAGGAATAAACCATGAAAACACTCTCAGTAAAACAACCATGGGTATATCTAATTTTTGCAAATATAAAACCTATCGAAAATAGAACATGGCCGTGTCCAAAAAAATATATAGGAGAAAGAATCCTTATTCATGCAAGTGCAAAACCTGATGATAGACACCGTGACATGTCTTTACTATTTACAAAGAATCAATGGGAAAAGATAACTATTGAAAAACTTGAATCTTACATGTCACATGGATTGTGGATTTATTCTGCTATAATAGGTTCAGTAGAAATAGTAGATTGTGTTCTGAATCATACAAGTATTTGGGCTGAAAAAACAAATTTCATGCTTACCGGATCCGGTAAGCAAATAAGCATGAAATCACTGGTAACTATTCACGGAGTACAGTTTGTAGAATGCTACGAAAACGATCAGCGCTATTCGGCAACAGAATTACAGGAAATAATTAATCAATAAAAACAATCATTATGAGTAACAATTTAGCAATCAAGTTGAATCTGACAAAGATTCCAGGTGCAGCATTAGTCGATTTAAAAGGAAATAATTCCACAAAAAAATGTATCATTATACCGGTAGAAGATTCCGGGTTATTTGTAGGTGAAAAAGGCGTGTATCTGAACTTAACCGGAATTGGGTACCGGGAGCCAAAGTATGAAGATACGCACTTCATAAAACAAAGCATAGATAAAGAAGCATTCACGGCCATGAGCGAAGCAGATCGCAATGCGCTGCCCATATTGGGCGGTATTCGCCCGATAGTAGTACAAACGACTCCGATGCAATCAAGTGGCGAAATGACCATAGAACCGGGTGCCGGTGATGGTAGCGATTTACCTTTCTAATTTCAGAGACGAAAGTATTATTTTTCAGATCTAACTTCAGAGACGATGGTAATTCAACGGTCGGGCGCAAGTCCGGCCGTTCTTGTTTTCCAATACTCTCAAAGACGAAAGTATTTCAGTCGTTTGCTGATCCATGATCATTGATAAAATCCCCCTGACCCCCTATTTTTAAAAGAATCAACATTAAATAATACTTGAAAAATATTTGAACATAACCCGTCCTACAGACCTACAGACCTACACTATTATTATTTTTCAATAAAATTATTATATATATATGTATAAATCATCAGTTTATGTATATTTTATGTTGTATGTCGCTGTAGGACGGTAGGCAATTATTGTATGACGCTGTAGGACGGTGTATTTTGGTGTTGTAGGTCGGTTTATAGTTAAATATGTGCTTTGTAGGACGAAAAACACGTTTGTAGGACGCATTTTTAATACAAATAATTTGCGTATATTGTTTATTATTAGTAACTTGTACCACAAAAACCTCTTTTTGTAGGTCTGTAGGACGGTAGGACGGAAAAAAAGCCAATACTTGAATGAAAAAATATTTTTAAAAACAACGATATGGAGTCAAAAAATGAAAATTTGCCAATTATCACTATCGATTTGAAACCAGATCTCCATGATTTTCTTATTCATGAATTTGGCGAAGATGAACACGGATGTATAAAGCTGCATAAGCGAAACGAATTGGGAAAGTATATTGACAGCATGTGGTGCGTAAGCGAATTTCCTGTAAAACGAAAATTTGAGAAGTACAATAATCCGGTAAAACTGATACTTCCTATTTGCGCGGATAGTGCGTATATTGTGAAGTACAATTTTCTATATTTTTCAAGTTGCCGGGAACAACAGATCAATGATCACATTGAATCAATATGGAAGCTTGTAGTACGTGAATACTTCGTTACCGGGTACGAAAAGAAATTCAAACAGTCGGTCATCATAGAGGGTATTTTAAAAGCGTTCAATATCAAGAAAAATGTGATTTCTTTCGACCGAATTAAGAAAATGGACTACCGAATACGTGAAAATAACCTGAATTCTGTAATCCGTGAAATTCAAAGTGCTATAGTTCAATAAATTAAAAAACATTTCAGACAAAACGCCTGTTTTTTGTCGTTTTTCTCTGATAATTTCAGACTTAAAACTCTGGTAATCATTATACTTATGGAATTTTCAAACAATAAAGATAAGCGTAACTTCATTCAAGAAATTCGTTACGCAGAACTCACTGAGGTGAGCATGACGGATTATCCGGGAAATTATACCAAATGCATAGGATCATTCGAAATAATTCGCTATTCAGCAGCTGAATTTGTGGAAACTAATCCTGAAAACGGATCCTCAATTGAACAGGATCTACAGATAACACTTCGCGGTCAAAACGAAGAAATAGACATTGCCGTTACAAATATTACCGGGAAATATCTGATAATTATGCTTAAATACGGTAACGGGTCCATTAAAATTGTTGGAACAAACGATAATCCGGTCGTATTAAACTCCGAAAATTCAGGTTTACCCATCATTACAAAGCTAATTTCAAAGCGAACTTCGGCCGAACAGGCAAAATATCTACTCGTTTAAAAGTCCTTTATTTAGCATGTGTTTCTAACTAAAATTGTACTATCAACAATTGTACATTTTAATTATGAAATATAGCACTCTCCTAAGCGCGGTTATGACAGGGAAATGGTTTATCCTTCCCCAATTCGCTAACTCGCAACGCAGCATAGTTGAAAAGTTACTTAGTCGTGACTATTCAGATCCTAAATTCAACACCATATTATCGGAAGATAAACCCATGATGGTAACATTGGCCGGGTCTATAGCTAAAGTTTCCGCACAATCTCAAAATCAATCATCCCCTTACGATAATTGTCCGGAAGATACAATTGTCGTATTCAATATCTCTGGTACTATGCTTAAATATGGTACCTGGTGTAGTTACGGTGCTGTAGAAATTGCTCAAGCAATGTGCGAAGCTGCCTGTCATCCGAATATATCCGGATGTATTTTGGATATTGATTGTGGTGGTGGATCAGTCGATGCTATTCCTCCGTATCTGGAAGCAATAAAATGTTTTCAAGATAACGGTAAACCGATAGTGGCTTGTGTGGATCTATGCGCTTCGGCTGCTTACTATGTAGCTTGTAATTGTAATGAAATTATTGCCGGGAATAACCTATCTGCTCAGATTGGAAGTATTGGCGTGATGATGTCGTTCATGGATTACTCCAAATACTACGCAGAAAATGGAATTGAGCAACATACCGTATATTCTAATCTATCAGATTGGAAAAATTTACCCTACATGAATGCCATTAATGCACAGCCTGACGAAGCCACTAAGTACGACTTGTTGAAATCGGAAGAGTTGGATCCATTGGCCAAACAATTTCAGGATACAGTACTTAAATGCCGGCCAAAAGTAGACCAATCAATTGATGGTGTGATTTCCGGCCGTATGTTCTTTGCCGAAAAAGCAAAAGAATGCGGTTTGATTGATAATGTCGGAGATATGGCCATGGCTGTAGATCGCTGTAAAGCACTTATTCAAAAGAATATGATACATAATTACACAATAAATTAAAATTTGACTTATGGACTTTAAAAAGATTCTCGCTGTGGTTCTCGGTGTTCTTGGTGTAAAAGCTATTGACAAAAATGCAGAAGGCAAATCTGCATTGACTACCGAAATGGAAACCAAATTAAAAGAAGAATTCGGAGAAAAATTTCTTGAAAAATTCAAGAAAGAACTTGTTCTCGAAGATGCGAAAGGGACTGAAATGTCGCTGGATGACACTGAAGTGAATGCAAATGCTCAGGCAGTTGCAAACATGCAAAAGAAATTGGATGCTGCACTGTCAGTTATCAAGAAAAAAGATGCAGCCATTGCATTATTGGAAAAGGATCCGGAACCAGATAACGCTGAACAAATCGACATGAGTGCGGGAGCAGGAAAAGTAGTGGCATTTAAGCCAAATATGGCTTATACCCACAATAAAGTAGTAGCTGATTATTTCCGTACAGGAGTAATGCAGTATAGTGGTGACGATACTATCAATACTACTGAATTGCAAACTGAGTTTGGAAAGTATATTTCAGGTCAAAAACTGGATATATTAAAATCTATTAATTTAGGTTTGACTATTACCGATTACATGACAACTATCGTAACGGATAAGTTTGAATGGCGTGCTACAAAAGCAACTATGACAAGTGTATTGCAACAATTTACTCCAAAATGGACTCCAAAGGGTAGTGCTGAATTCACACCTATTACAGTTAAGAGTTTTCCTTTAAAAGTAAATGTTCCAATTACTCCTTCTGATATTATTGACGGATATCTTGGTTATTTGTACGATGAAGACAAAACTCCTGACCAAATGCCGATAGTCCCATATATCGTAAATGAATTGGTATTGCCAAAATTGTTGGAAGATTTGGAACTAGCAATGGCTACAGGTAAATTCGTTGAACATCTCAAAACTCAGGATGGGCAAGAAGGTTCAGACGCTGAAGATTCAATGGACGGTGTATTGACGACATTGGCAGAATTGAAGAAAGGAGCAAATGAAATTACCTGGTTGCTCAATGGCATTATTCTTACCGATGCTAACATTTTGGCCAAAATGGATGAAGTAGTGGATAAAATACCTTACCGTTACAAGAAAAAAGCTATTACTATTCATGCTGATCCTGATTTGATCGTAATGTATGGCCGTGCTTATCGTAAGTTATACCCAACTTCTAAAAATCAGGATGGAGAACAAATGAAACTTGATTTCAGTAAGTTGACTTTTGCCCCTGTTGATGGATTTTCTGGAACAAAGTGTTTTGTTATCACTCCGAAAGAAAACTTCATTCATCTTCAAAGTCGTGATGTTGCTTCTGCACGTATTTTCATGCAGGTTCAAAATTACGATGTGAAAGTATTCATGGAGTTCCGTAAAGGTGCAGGCTTTGCTATTCAGGAAGCAATATTCGCTTACTTGCCTGCAAGTTTTGTTGAAGGTGAATCAGTTCTTGAACCCGGATCTGTTGGCGGTGGTATTTAATCACTGAAATTTGAATAAAAATAAGGCTTCCCGGTAACACGGGAAGCATATTTAAAACCGTTTAATCATTAAAATTTATAATATTATGCCAACTGATGATTTATATTCTCCAGTTTCCGTACCAAAGAAAACAGACAATGCCGGCAGGCCAAAAGGTAAAGCTGCATATCTTGTCGTTTTTGATTGGGACGATGTAACTTCATATGTACGCAATAAAAAAGGCGTACAGGTAGTTACTTTTGCTTTTGTTCCCGGTAAAAAGCCTATTGCTATTTATCACACGCAAAGTACCCGCAATGTTTATCATACTTCAACCGGTGAAGATGATGCACGTGGATTTATCCACAATGCGGATTTTGATATTCCGGGAAGTGATTTGGAAGTTTCGGAATTTTTCGAAAACAATATCAACAAGCGTCTAGGGGTAATTTCAATTCCTATTGAAGGTACCGATTGTAAAATTGCCGGAACTCCTGGTAGTCCATTGTTCATTACGAAGGATGATACCGAAGATTCTGCAAAAAAGAACGGACATTCTGTTCAAATGAAATCGAGTATCCCTGCAGGCGTATTGGGTCATATTGAAAAAACATTGATCCCTGCTACAGATAGTGCTACTATCAATGCGATTTTAGGCTTGACTGTTGTTGCTCCAGGTTCTACCGGTGGTGGAATTTAATTGATATTTTCAAAATGTATAAAAGCCCTGACATTCAGTTGTCAGGGCTTTTTGTCCTTTATTAATTGCTTTTGCAATTGCAAATTTGTATCATAAATAATAAAATCCACTATCATGGAAAAGAAGAAACAAATTGATGCTGTGAATTTGCGAGATTCTGCAAATTTATCGCAAAATAAAGACATTTTGAAAACTAATTATCAACCACAAAAAACAATGTAAAATGAGTTTAAAAAAAAATCAATTGGAAAATTCAGGATCCGAAAGTATTGGGTCCGGTTTAGGAGATCAGAATATTGGAATTATTGGTACCGGTAAACAGCCGTTAACCGTTGTATTCCCATATTTTAAAGAAATGGCACAGGGTAAAGAATTACTTTATGCTATTCGCAGCCTTGAAAAGAATTTCAGGCAAGATTTTAAAGTCGTAGTGATCGGTGACGCTGAAGATTGGTTTAACGATGAAGTAATTAATATTGCTGCTGATCGCGTTTCTGAAAATCCGCAAGTAGATACTCTTCATAAGTTGAAACTGGCTATTGCAGACGTACGTGTATCGGATAGTTTTGTTTGGATGAACGATGATATTTACACTATTTCTCCAACACTATTAGCTGATATCCAGATTTTGACTGCTCAAGGAAAATTGGCCTATATACCTGATTCGACAAAGGTGTACGAAGTGAACCGCAATAAGACAATTCATTGTCTGAATGAATTGTCTTTACCGGATCACAACTATGATACGCATACGCCTTTCTTCTTTGAAAAGGAAAAATTGGTTTATCTTTTTGAATCTATAGAGGATTTGAACTCAGAAGGGTTACTTCTTCCTTCCATTTATTTCAATTTCTATTTTCCGGATCACTTGCCTGCTCAAATTGACGGAATAACCGGCAATTATATGCTTCGGTTAGTTTCGAAGAATACTGATCCTGGTGCATTCAAAAAGTACATTGTCGGTAAAAAATTTCTGAATAACTCAGAACTTGGTTACAATGACTTATTGGTTAAGTTCCTTGAGTCTAATTTTTCAGAAAAAAGTGAATTCGAAAAGTGAGAAAAGAAGTTCTAAGTTGGTTGCAATCTGGTTGTGATCCCTTGAAAGGAATTACATTGCTCGAGAAAATTTCAAAAAACAAATTTTTGATCAGGTTAGTGAAAGCTAATCCGGTCAAAAATGTAGAATTGTTGAAAAGTTCCTTGTGTCAATTAGCGGGTATTGATTTGTCAAAAGTTATCAAACAACCATATCGTGAAGTTACACGCATTAGTTTCCGTGATGAATTTCCATTTCTTGATTCACCAGATTGCCCCTACGAACTTAAAGCATTAGTTACAGATAAATTCTCTAGTTACTACAGGTACAAAGATTTACACAGGAAATTATCAGATTGTACATCAATTGAAGAATGTACTAGCACAGCCAGTGAACTATTAGCTAGCTATCGCGATAACCGGGCTATTTACAGTGAACTGGACTACTATAAGCAGCATAAAACTATTCTTGGAAAACACCCGGTATTCAAACACTATCACCGATTACAAGAACTAAAAACGCTTAGCATAAAAGAACTTGTTAAGCTTCAAACAAAATTGAATCACAATATCTGGCGTATTGAAAGCGAAATGGCTAAAGGAGATAAGCCAAATTTGAATGAGGACCGTAAACAACGTTTGATCCTAAAAAGAAACCAATTATCTGAAGTTGACAGAATGTTATACTAAACCGATATGAAAAAAACAGATTTAGCAAAACCGGAAGATGTTCAGGATCCTGATTGGTTACTGAATATGGATTGGGATGAATACGAAACTTTTGCAGCTATCGGATATTCTCCTGAGAATATTTCTATGTATTATAAGGTTGACAAGCTTGAGTTCATG
>Ga0302213_1000419_pt1 | contig 24223 bp, 26 predicted proteins | sample II_Fen_N1_2_FD_194583 | JGI IMG/M metagenome (GOLD analysis project Ga0302213, IMG submission 194583) | Peat permafrost microbial communities from Stordalen Mire near Abisko, Sweden - II_Fen_N1_1 | ecosystem: Environmental > Terrestrial > Soil > Wetlands > Permafrost | place: Sweden: Abisko...
AACGCTTATTTATCGCTTTAGAAAGTAAGTTGGAATGGTTTGAGGTTTATTATCTATTATCTCATCCCGACAATGGTCGCTTCGAACTCGCAGGAGTCTAATCTTTTTTAGGCTTGCTGATAACGGACAACTGGTATAGGTCATTTTGGCGACTACGGGAGATTAAATTGCCGACTACCGATAAAAGTTCATGCGAGAACTAAACTTTCTAAATGCGGATAAGTAGCCAAATGCCTATACCAATTGTTACCGGTTGTTATTTCTTAATTTTTTAATCATAAAATATTATTCAAAATGAAAAAACTAACGCTATTTATCGCAATTTGCATATTATCGAGTTGCGGAATCCTAAATGATCCCGGCTGCCATTCAATCGGAAAGAATCAACCGAAGCAAATGTATCGCACTTATTACAGCCAAAATGGACATATTTTCAAGGTTGGTAAATAAATTTAACTTACAAATGTATTTTTATTTAAAAAGTAATTATATATTTGTAGTTTAAATAAATAATCATGGGCAGACAATTTATAGCTATTGGCGGAAAAGGGGTTATTAATGGGATTATTGTTGTTGCAAAATCAACCGTGTCAGTGCCTGGAATAAAAAGAAAATATAACTATCCTTCACCATGCAGTTATTGTTGCTTTAAAAAATGCGTCATAACAAGCGATTCGAGACCTGCTTGTTTTGCAAACGATCCTGAGAACTTAGATAAACGATCAATTTATTATGTAGAGGTATGAAAACAGTTGAAATACAAATCAAAGTAGATGCTTCACAGGCTATCAAATTATTCATTAAATCAATAGCTAAATATTTTAAGTCTCTATGGATCTAACAATTAAACAAGAAAATTTCTGTAACTTTTATGTCGAAAGTGGAAATGCCTCCGAAGCTTATAGGCGTGCGTATTCTTGTGAAAAAATGAAGGATGAAACTATAAATAGAACAGCCATTGAATTATTAACCAACCGCAAGATTGCCACAAGGGTTGATGAGCTTAAATTAAACCTACAAAAGAAGTCAGACATTACCAAGGAACGCATTTTAAATGAGCTTAGTTCGATTGTATTTGCGGACATAAGGGACTATGTCAAGTTTACAGTTAAAATACGCTTAGATGACCAAAATAACGAGATTCAAGTTCCTGTTTTAGAATTTACGCCATTTGAAGAGTTAACCGATTCACAAGCCAAAGCTATTGAAAGCATTAAACAAACGAAAGAAGGCTTTGAATTAAAGCTTCATGGTAAAAACTGGAGTATTGAAAAGGTTTGCAAGATGCTTGGGTTTGATATGCCAACGGTAATTGAGAATAAATTTAGTGATATTTCTGGACTTTCAACGGAAGAACTAATTAAACGCTCTAAGGCAGTATCAGAAATTGACAAAAAGACAGAATAAAGTAGCATAGTGTCAAAAATAAGTAGGTTATTTGACGTAAAATGAGACTACCACACCGTATGGAGCTGACACTTGTATGAATAGACACGAATTTGACATTTATATTGAACTTTACAAGCGTGGCGAATACGAACACATCCCAATAGCTAGCAACCCAGAAGGAGGTTATTATTATCCAACTCCAAAACAAGTTCAAACACTAAAATTACTGGCAGATGACACAACTACCAATATTGGTTATGGAGGTAGCGCTCGTTCAGGGAAATCTTTAATTGAATCAGTTGCTATTATATTCGATTGCTTTTCTTATCCGGGTATTGGCTGGGGTTTGGGTCGAAAGGAACTAACAACATTAAAAAGAACCGTTTTAAGAACACTGTTTAAAACGCTTGCATTTTATTCAATACTGGATTTAAAAACAAACAAAGGCACTTCAAATTATACATTTAACTACGACCAACAGTTAAACGTTATAAAGTTCAATAATGCAAGTGAGGTCTTTTTAATTGATACAGCAAAATTGCCATCCGACCCTTTGCATACTCGTTTTGGTGGTTTTGAGCTTACACGGTGTGCATTGGATGAATCAAACGAAACGGACAGAGAAATAGTCGAGAAACTATTTGAGCGTACTGGATGGCGTTTAAATGATAAATATAATTTAAAGAGAAAGTTATTTGAGTGCTTTAACCCTGCAAAGAATCACGTTTACTTTAGATTCTATGTTCCGTTTAAAAATGGATTAGAAGACATTTGGAAGAAGTTTATTGTTGCTTTGCCATCTGACAACCCTCACCCATCGGTCAAAGAGTGGATTGATGACATGATAAAAACAGCTGACCATGTTACGGTACAACGGCAGGTTTATGGAAATTTTGATTATGACGATGATCCCTCCGCTCTTTGCACAATTGAATCAATAAATGATTTATTTACAAATAGTCATGTAATTTCAGGCAAGAAGTGTATAAGCGCCGATTTAGCAATGCAAGGAAGAGATAATTTCATTGCAGGATTTTGGGATGGTCTTATTTGTCATGTTGCTATTGATAAGCCGAAATCAACAGGAAAGGAAATTGAGGAAGACATTAAAAAGCTTAAGACTTTAAAATGTGTTCCAAATTCTCAAATTGTTGCAGATAGTGATGGACTTGGCGCATATCTTGAAAGCTATATTCAAAACATAAAAACATTTCATGGCGGAGCTACTGCATTATCAAATGAGTATTTCAACCTTAAATCGGAATGTGCTTTTAAATTAGCCGAAAAAATAAACAACAGAGAAATAAGAATTGTTTGCACGGAGGCACAAAAAGAAAAAATATCAATCGAGATAGGTGTATGTTTGAAACGTGAGAACTTGGATTCAGATACCAACAAAAAGAAACTTCTTAGCAAAGAGGAAATGAAAAAACGTCTTGGACGTTCACCCGATTATTTGGACATGCTGTTAATGAGAATGTACTTTGAAATAAAAAAGATAATCAATATTTATGGTTAATTTATCACTTTTATAATTATTATTCAAATAGTTTAGTATATTTGCAAAAAATATGATTGATATAGCTCAAAGACATGAAGATGAATTAAAGTCTCAATACTTGCGTATTTGGGGTAATGACTATTTTAAGTTCTATAATCTTTCATCTTATAATTTCACTATTGAAAAACTTCCAAAAGATGATTATAATTCAGTTCATTTAGTGACATTAGATTTTTGGAGTGGGGAAGTTATCGGATATGTCAACTATGATATTGACAGAATCTCAAAAATAGTAACGAATATTTCAGCAATTAATTTCACCCGATATAAAATGTTTGGGTTTGATTTAATAAGAATATTTAAGTCAATATTTGAAAAATCAGATGTTCAAAAAATAAAATTTCAAGTAATAGTTGGCAATAGTTCCGAATCAAAGTATGATAGGCTTATAAATAGATTTGGGGGTAGTATTGTTGGAACATTTAAAAATGATGTTTTATTGTCAGATGGCAAATATTATGATGTTAAGCATTACGAAATAACAAAAGATAATTATGGAATTAGCAGAAATAATCGAAATAATCAAGGAAGATAAGGACGATAATATTAAATATGGTCAAGAACTTAACACTCGATTAGAACAAGTTTTCTTGGGCAATAACCTTGATGACTTTTTCAAGCGCAATGAATACTTTGAAAGTGCTGCAATCCATAAAGAAAGAAAAAAAACAACCTCAAACAAAGATTTGATTGGTCGTATCTTGCAAAAAGAAGCAATGGTTTTTACTGCTCGTGGCGGGTCTTGTTTGTATGAAGGTATTTCAACCGACCAGCAAAAACAACTCAATACTTATCTTGATAATATCGTTTTAGGCTCAAATCTACGGGGTTGGATTCAAAACTTTGCCAATAAGGCTTATGAATGCGACCCTATGGGTGTTGTGTTCATAGAAAAAGACGATACCGGATTAAAGCCTTATCCAACTTATAAATCAATCAAATCTATCCATAAATACAAAGGCAACGGACAATCACTTGACTATGTTTGTTTTCATTTGACGAATAAAGAGGCTGATGATTTTGGGGTTGATGATGAAGAACTTTGCAAACTTAAAGAAAATAGTCTGTCAAAGTATTTTCGTTTCGTAGATGAAACTTACGACTATATATTTAAGAAAGATGTTCAAACTATAACCGAGGTTGAAACAAAGAAAGTTGAAATTGCAGAAGATCAATACAAAATTGAACCGATGCGACTTGAACATAAATTTGGTTCATGCCCGGCAATTCGGATTTCTGATATTCCGAACTTCCAAAACGATGAACAGTTTTTCTCAAAACTTGACAATATCGTTGAACTTTCAGAACTATACTTAAATGACCGTTCAGTTATGGAGTTAACGAAAAAACTTCATGCCTTTCCTAAATCGTTCCGTCCGGTCGTAAAATGTAAAGATTGCATTGATGGTTATATTGGCGGGGTTATTTGCTCGAAATGCGGAGGCACTGGCAGACAGAAAATAGTAACGGTTGCAGACGAAATCGAAATAGCTTTAGAATCCGATATGAATAGCATTGATATTAATAAGCTATTCGGATATATCACGCCTCCAATTGAAACCTTAAAAATGCAAATTGATTGTCAAATTTATAGCGAAGCATTAATAAGCGATGGTTTCTGGGGCACAGATAACGCAAACAAAGTAAAAGGCATTAACGGAACACAAAATTTACAGGAAACTGCAACAAAGACGATGACCAATTTGCAGCCTGTTTATTCCAGATTGGAACGTACAGCAGAATGGGCGGAATCTTTGGAACGCAGAATAATTAATTTTGTTGGAACAATAATTTTTCCGGTAAAGTTTAAGAATAGTTCTGTAAAATATGGACGTGATTATATCTTGGAATCTACAGATGCTATTTATTCGCAATACTTGGACTATAAAACAAAAGGCAGTCCACAGTATATTTTGAATGATTATTTGGATATGTATTTGCGTTCAAAATATCAGAACAACCCTATAGAGATGGCTGTTGCTTTAAAAATGATGGAGGTTGAGCCGTTTGTTCACTATTCAGTTGTTGAATGTATTGCGTTAAATATATCAGATGACGAACTGAAGCAAAAGATTTACTTTCCTGAGTGGTATAATTCAGTAAAGAATGAGTATTTATTTGCCTCAACTACCGAGCAACTAAAGAAAGATTTGATTACATTTGTAAGCACAAAACAATTGAAGGAAGTTGCTCCAGTTGCACCAGCAACAATTAAAGATAAGACGGAAGTAATTCCGACAGTAGGAAATTAACGAGAATGTTTCTCGATAATATAAACTCAAATAAAATGAATGCAAAAAAGAAAGAAAAAGCAGTAAAAGATTTTGCGCCTTTTGCAAATCTTGAAATTGAAGAATTAACCGCTAAGCTTGTTGAGGCGGGTTATGACGAAGAAAAAGAAATTCCTGAAATTATCGCTGAATTGAAAGGCGAAAAACCAACACAAACTCAAAAGTTCGGGATTAATGAACTTTTTGAAACCGAAAGCGAAGAAGGCGAAATTGTATTTGCTGAATGCGACAACTGGAAACAGTATCAAAAAGAAGTTTCAAAACTTAACGGTTCAAAAGACATTGATTATATCAAAGTAAATGCAGTTGGTTGTTTCCGTAAAAAAGAAAATTCAAAAGGAAACAAAGTTCCTGTTATGGTTGGGCTTAAGCTTGTAAACGGGAAAGTAGAGTGCAAAACTCGAATAAACCCGCAAACAGCTGAAAGACTGAACTCTCAAATTTGGAATACAAACAACCTTCCATCCTGCTCGATTTACTATCTTGTTGAATCATTAATTGAATACTAATATGCTGAAACAAGAAGATAAAGACAAATTGAAATCATTTGGTTTTGATGTCGATAAATTGGAAGCTGCATTTAAGGCAGAAACAGAAACGGAAATAACTATTCCAGTTGGAACGTTCATGGACGATGCCAGTTTAACCGCTCGTGATAATAATAAAATTTCAGAGGGTAAAACCTTAGGAATTACCGAGGGTAAAACTGCCGGGTTTGAAATCGCAAATAAAACTATCATTGAAAAATTCTCTTTGAAAGATGTAAAGAAATCGGACGATCCGACTAAGATAGTTGAAGCACTTCACGCACAAATGGGTAAAGGTGATGAGGGTTTACAAGGTCAAATCAATGAATTATTGAAAGATAAAACTACTCTTGAAGCTACAGTTCAAACCTTGGAAGGCGAAAAGAAGTCTATTGAACAAAACACGTCATTGCTTGGAATGTTACCCAAAGGTCGTTCTTCATTGTTGTTTGATAACGAATACTTAAGCACAGTCAAACAATACATTGTTGATGTCGATGGTGTTCCCGCCGTAAAACTTGATGGAGTTATTTTGAGGGATGGCAAAACACAGGCATTATTGCCCATCCAGGATGGTATAAATAAAATATTTGAAAGCCGGAAAGGGTGGCTTGAAGTGGAAGGAACTCCCGGCCGTGGCGGTGGAAATACTCCCGGTGCTGGTTCAGCTATAGGCACAAAAACACTTTCCTCTTTCAATGAAGCTTATATAAAAGAACACGGTGAAGGCTCAATGTTGTCAGACGAATATCGCCAGGCAGTAGTAGAAGCTGCGAAGCCGGGATCAGGATTTGATATGGATAAATAACACCATTGCTTTTCTATTTAGTTGTAAAGAAATAAACGCTGTCTGTGAAGATGGCGTTTATTGTAAATAAAATTAAGTAGTTAAAAATACAAATAATACGAAATAATTATAATCATTAATTATATTTGCAAATGATTTTGTAAATCATTCATTCAGGCTGTGCCAAACAAACTCCGACAAGTTGTACTTGTTTCCAAAAACCAATAAATTTTTAAAATCAAATGGCAAACGAACTTTATGTACTATCCGCTTTAGCAAAGGCGCAAGTAAAAGCATCGCAGCAATTTGGAGCATCGGAAACAAGAGCGGTTACTCCCTCTGTGATGGGTCTGGCACTTCAAAACTCTGCAATCTCTATCCCATCGGCAGAAATTGCCCGTGTTCACGAAAAACGAGTAGTTGATATTACTTTCTTTTCAAAAAAAGCAGCTGGTTCAATTACCGCTAAGGCAGTCGCACCAACCGGAACAAAAGGCAGTTCAAGCAAGGTTAATCTTGTTTATGTTACTCACGTTGAACCGTTCTCTATCACTGCAAAATTAGCGGATAACAACGTTTATTCTGAACAGGAAATTTTCAACAATGAGTATGCTCAGGCTTGGAAAAATCTTTTGGCTCGTCACAATCAATCAGCTATTGACTATATCCATGCAAATAGAAATCAAATGTCTGCTGCAAATATGGCTTCGGCTTTGGGTGTATCTGGCGCTGGAGTTTGGAATGAAACAAATTTCGCTTTGGAAATACCAACAGCAAGCGAAAAACGCAGACTTCAAAAGGCTGAGGCTTTTATGAAAGCTCGTTTGTTTGATGGTCAATATGATGTTATCGCAGATTTGGCTACTGAGGCAGATTTGAAATACTTGCAAGCTCAGGGAACTGCAAACGGTGTAAACACATCTTTCCAATTTGGACAATCTTTGATTACTCCTTCGCAAGTAACTTTGAATAGTGCTTATGATTTGGGTTCGATGATTATCATGCCTAAAGGTGGTTTTGCCGGTATTTGTTGGAATGACCAAATGAACTTACGCAACACAGATAAAGGTTTAGCGGTTGGTATGTTTACTACTGTTTCCGATCCATTCGGTTACGGTTGTAAAGCTGACTTGTTTATTCGTTCGGCTGCTTACGATTCAAGCGGTGACACTGTTTCAGGTTCTACACAGGATTTACTTGATACTTACGAAATGTCTTTGACAATTGCGTATGTTTTGAATCCTTTGACTGCCAATGGCGATTCAGTAGCTCATGAAGTTGCAATTGTAGCATAAAAAATAAAAAGGTAGGTGCAATAAGGGTGCAAGAGTTCGGCTCGCACCACTTCGTAAACTCAGAGCAAACCCTTTTTATAATTATAAACTCATAAATAATTAAGAAAATGAAAAAGCTTTTTTTATTGATTACACTTTTTGCTTTTGTTGGTATGGCTTCGGCTCAATTTACGGCTGGAGCAAAATTATCTCAAGCAACCACCGATTCAATTAAAACCGGAGCATTGACAGTGACAAAATATATAACCATTACAAGTGGTTACAATACACTGTCTATTCAACCAGTAATTACGAAGGTGTCAGGAACTGTTGCAGGTAAGATCTATTATGCCGGTACAATTGATGGTACTAACTATATTACTCAAGATTCTTTAGTTTTGGCAAATATTACAACAAATACTAAAATATTTGTTAGTCAACCGGCTAAGTTTTGGAAATATAAAATATGGGGTGTCGGAACAGGTACGATGAATGCAGTAATGACTGTTTGGTATCTGGCTCGAAAAACAATCACTGAGTAAAATATCAATTTAATCTAACAAAAAGGGATGGGGTTTATATCCTATCCCTTTTTTAATTAAAACACAATGGATAATTTAATTGATGCTACATATTTCTGGGGCGAGTTGAAAGTTACAGGATTAACAGACCCTAAGACATTGGCTGAGTTTAACCAATTTATTGCAGAGTATGAAGCCGATTATCTTCTTAAAATGTTTGGAGATAAATATCCTACTATACCATCGGTGTTAACGGCTTATCTTGTAGATTCTACAAAAAAAATATCCCCTATTGCAAACTATGTTTATTGCAAATATCAAGACAACAATAGAACTGTTACGACTACCGTAGGGGAAAGAAATTTACTACAGACAAACACAACCATAGTAGATGATAGAGCAAAGAGGATGTTGGCATGGAATAAAATGGTTAACATGAACCAAATTGTACATCAAAAGCTTTATACATTGGGAACAATCCCAAATGGGGCAACTCCTATAAACTATTTGAATGACATTCTTTGGAATTTGAATTTACATTATAAGCCTATTATTCTTGCAAATAGAAGTGTAAGTATTCGCTTATTTGGAGGTATTTTTTCAATGAAATATAAAGAAGATTTTGAAGTATGAAAATAACCTCAAAACATAAAATGAAAGAATTTCCACGTTTAAACTTTATAATCAAAAACTCAGACGATGATTTTCTTGCAAAAGTGAAGGCTTTTGATGTTCCTAAAGAGTTGAACGAAATAAATGTCAAAGAATACACCGATATTTCAATTGATGATATGTTGGATATTTGGGATGTATCAACTGAACAGGGTCTTTATAAAATGACTGCAAAAGCATTTTTAAATTTGCCTGAAACAGAAATTCCTGAGCTTCCATTGATAGATTTTATTCGGTTAACGCAATATACTGAAGAAGTAAGTTTGTCGGTTGGTAATTTATTCAAATCGTTGCATCGTGAGCCGGAAGATATTCGGATTTCAGATATTTTAAAGAATCACCCTGGTGATCATTTTGATATTATTGCTAGATTTTGCGAATTGTTTCCATCTTATACGCTCGAACAAGCAAAAGACCTATCTTGGGTGATTATTTATAAATCATTCAAGAAAAAAACAGTTGAATACGACATTGAACTTGAAAAAAGTAAACTAAAATGACAAAACTAGACACTGACATAAAAGCCACAATGGATAAGTATTCAATTGCGTTATATCCATGCATTGAGAGCAAAGACGGGCTTTTGCAAGTTCCTGAAATTGACTCACAGTATAATTGTGTTGTTGAAACTTATGGTAAAACAGTGCCTTTGGAAACAGGAAACATTAAACTTACTTCTATTTTCTATCTATTTTCAGCAATTGACAAAAATGAACAAGATGTTACAGGAGATGTCAACCCGAAACAGCAGCTTTTGTTAGCAATGATAGTCAATATCTTTAATGATATAAGAAGTAGAGGTTATAAAGTAACTACAAATGGATCTGATCCCGCAAAGGGATTAACTGGAGGGTATGAAATAGGAAGATTATTTACTATTACTTTTGATATTGATCCGTTATGCTTAACATAGATCTAAGTCATATAATTAGCGAGGAGTTATTAGGCACCATACAGCGCATTGCAGCGAACGTGTGGCGCAATAAACAAAACGCTACAGGGCAAGCAATAAATAGTTTAAACGAGAAGCACACGCCAAATTCAGGGGCTATATGGGCAGTAGACTATTTTAAAAATCTTGAAATAGGAACTTTGCCTGGAACTTATGTCACTCCAAGTACTTTGAACGCTTGGGGGAAAGTGAAAGGTTATTGGTCACAAGATAATTCAATACCATTTTTGATAAGTAGAAAAATATACGCAGAAGGCTCGTTATTGTTTAGAAAAGGCGGTCGAACGGATGTTTACACAAATGAAATACCATCGCTAATTGAAAGAATAGCAGACAGAGCAGGCGAAGAAATTGTAAATATAAAATTGATTGACTAATGGCACGCAGAAGCAATAACGACATAACCGGAGTAAACATTGACTATCCAGATTTAAGGGTATTTTCTGCAAATCCAAACTACTTGCAAGTAACAGGACTTCCACAGGTTCAAAATCCTATTGAAATTTGCTTCAATGGTAGTTATGTAAAAAGATATGCCGATTATACAGGATCGGTTAAGTTTCAATTGCAAGGTCTTTTTGCTTCATTCTTTGCCACATCTGAATTTGGTAATGTTTTGCCAAAAGGCACAGGCGTTTATTACAATGCAAGTTCAAAAGCTTTTAAAGAGGGTGAATTAATCTATATTACCACTGACACCCAAACAGGTACTATCACAACGGTAGGAACGGCAGTCACATCGTCCGTTGCAGCGTTTTCAAGCGCAAGCGTAAACAGATACATTGTATATAAAGGCATTCCAAAACTAATAACAGCATACACAGACACTACTCACGTAACCATTGAATCGGCTTTTGATACTGATTTGACAGTGGAAACAGTTTGGAATGTTTATGTAGGATTAGTCTTTGATTTGATTTATGGTGCTTTGCAAATCGGGGAGACAGAACCGAGCAACGTTTATATTTATCAATTTGGAACGCTTCCTTTGACAGTAACGCAAACAATGGGTACAAATGCATCTCCAAATGGTGAAAGCCTTACGTGCGAAGCATATGCTAAAGAAATAGACATACAATCGGTTATCGAAGACTACCCATCAATGTCAATATTTGAGTTTAAAATCGGAAGCGAAGTTCAAAAAACACACAATATAGTAAAATCAACCTGCGAAACCGGCGTTTATCTTCGTTGGTTATCGGCTTGTCAAGGATATAAATACTTCTTATTTAACTACGGAGATACAACAGAAGAGCTAAAAGATGGTGTAAAATTCAATTACTTCATAGATGATTTTACAGCGAGTTCCGAAGGATTAATAAAAGGCGATACTCAACTAAAATCAGTTGATGGTAATACTATTCAACTTTGTGGAATTTCAACATCGGACGTAAACATACAACGTCATTTAATGGATTTACCACGAGCAACAAAAGTTTGGAAATACGAAAATAGCACTTGGATAGAAGTACTCAAAGAAATGAAGCCTATTATTATTGACCGTTTTGAATCGAGCAAACAAATTGACGTTAAAGTAATAAGTCCAAAACTTTATAACCCCGAAATCTAATGCATCAAGAAATTACCATACAAGTTGAAAAGATAATTGATCGAATTAATTACGCTAAAACAGATTTGCACCCACGTTGGAATGATAGCGGAGATGCAACTATTTTTGGTACTGACAGGTTTGGATTTGGGGTGTTGCCAAGTGGGTTTAGGCAATATATTTATTCATTTTTTGGAGGGATAGGAGATGTAAGCTTATTGTTTTGTAATAACCTAAATATCGACTCTAATCCATTTTCTATTGAAATTGATGTATCTGATAAGCATTTTTATTTAGAATATCAACTAAAAAACTATGGATTTTCTGTTCGTGCCTCCCGCACAGCAACATCCGAAGAACAACTCTTACCTGATGGATTAATTGATGCTACATATACTGATTACGATGGTAACGTTTATCAATGTACAAAAATAGGTACACAGGTTTGGACTACAACGAATTTAAAAGTAACTAAATACGTTGATGGCATAACAATACCAACCAACCTATCCGATTCCGCTTGGGCTGCTGATACCGATGGGGCTTGTGCTGTGTATGGTAAAAATGACGGTGCTTTTATCCCGACAGACGAACTAACAACCGAAGAACTAATGGTTGCTGCTTATGGAAGACTTTACAATTGGTATGCAGTAAATAATGTACACGGATTAATTGACCCAACGGACGGGTGGCACGTTCCAACGGATGCAGAATTTACCACGCTAACTGATTATTTATGTACAATTCCGGGAATAACATCTGATAATGTAGGAGATGTTTTAAAATCAACAAGACAGGTAAATTCACCGTATATAATCCCAAATAACCCAATTATAATAGATGATTTATCTTTTCCTTATGATTTCCCGATCGAACTAAATTACAGAAAAGTAGCAGACGTAGATAGATATTTAGCAGTAGTAGATGAGTATTTAGATTTAGACGATAATGTAAAAATAGTGCGTGATTATACATCTCCTTGGTTTTCCGACCCTACAAAACTAACCAACGGAGGTACAAAATCATGTAAATTCCCTTGGACAGAAAGGAATAAGGCTATTTCTAAAAACATGCAACGTGCCGATATGAATACAAATTTCCCTTATCGTATTCAATCGTCAAACAATTACGTTAACGGTTTAGAGATTTGGAGAAACGCAGAGGTAAAAACATTGGGGGATTTAGAATTTCAATTTACTTATGGTATTAACCGAGCTAAATACGTTCCGTTATTCACCAAAAAACTGAATGAAATAGTACCAAATGGTACTACTATTTTAGAAAGTGACTGGGTTGTAAATTGGACAAAAGGCAATGGAACGTCAACAGGGATGTTCACTAGGGGCAAAAAGTATAAGTATATTGATTATGTATCAGCGCAAGAAGATACGACCTCAGAAGTGATTAGTGGAGTTGTGCAGCCAAAAGAGGCAGCCCCCGAACCTTATTTGAGCAATCAAAAACAAATGACCTTACATCCGTTTGTTGAATATTCGGATATTTTGGATTTAATTTCAGCGGATCAGAATATAGAAACGTTTGATTTGTTGAAAAGTAGATTATTGAGTTTAGGGCTGATTTTAGGAGGAGCAAAAGGGTCAATAGAAAAAACAATAACTAAAATACCATATAGCACAACAACAAGTCCATATGACTCAATAATTTTAAATAATAATTCAATTCCGTTTGATGATTTAGTAATGGACTTTTTTGGAGAGTATTTTTTTATACACTCATTTACCATAGGAATTCCGATGCCATTTACTGTAAATATAGATATAAACCTTAAAATAACATTAAACTCTGGTGGAATTAGACTTGTACGAAAGTATAAATTAAACGGGTCTGGCGCATATTTATATGATTATACAGCCATATCTCCAACATCAATTACTGGTACTCAATATATATATTCAGGTGTATTAGTTAATTTGGAAATACCAGATGTTACAGACTCATATTATTTTGAGCCAATAAATCATGTAAACTATACTATTTCTGACCAAAGCATTGATTTTAGTTACAAATGCAATTCAGCTTTATATGGATCATTGACAGATAGTCTTGGATATTACGACTGTCTTTTAAACCTGCCCGATATGACACAAATGGAATTTATACAACAAATGTGTATAATGACAGGATTATCAATTGGCTATAATTCTGACGGTGATTTCAAATTCTATTCTTTGGACGATATAAAGTCTAATATGTTAGCGGGTAATTTTTACGATTGGACAAATAGAATCTCTTCAGTAAAGAAAAGCCTATTTCAATTCAATTCAAATGCAAAAACAAATTGGATAAAATATAATAATTCCGATTCTATTAAATCATATACTAACAAAGACAGCTTAATTGTAGATGATGATACAATTACAGCAGAAAGAGATTTATTTAATATTAAGTTTGATTTAGCTGAAAAAAGCGCAGACGGTAAATTGGAGTTTATTCTTTACAAACAGAAAGTTACTAAAACTGATACAGGAAAAACATTTGATATTCAATTTAATGAAAAGCCAAGTGTTTCAGTTGTAGATATATTTGGAACTGCGTACAATGAGCCAATTTTGCCGAATGATTTGGGCAATTATATTGATGCGTATGTTCAAGGAGATACACCAACAATTTACGGTAAATTAACCATGTTGCACTATAATGAAGGAATAAAACATTTAAAAGTTGGAGATCAAACAACTAAAATAAACGGAGTAACACATGTTAGCAATATAACATCTATTGATTATGATTTAGGAATTATTCAGACTGATTATAGCGGTTATGTTAGTAATGCTAATTTTAATATAAACTATCAAGGTTTTATTTCTAAATACTACCCTATTTATCAAAAACTAATTAACCAACCGAAAGTAAAGGATGTTGAAATCAACTTAGAGTTTTTTGAGAGCGCAAATATAAAACCAGATTATCCGATTTGGATTGGCGAGTGGGGCGTGTGGGCGTTGTATTTAGGACATACAGCACCCGATAGAGATGTTTCTCTGGTAACTTTATTAATCATTAACGAACAATTGTAATGGCAGCAGAACAAAAAATAATTGATATTAGTGTAAACTATTCAAAGGCGGTTAATGATTTAATAACCACTAAGAATGCTATCACACAGTTGAAGCTTGAAAATGTCGAGCTATCTAAAGACATGGCTGCTAATGGCGGACAAGTTTTGGCTAATAATGCACAAATAAAGAATCTTACAACGACTTTAAATCAGAATACAAAAGCCGTTCAGAATGAGATTTTACAGGTAAAAGGTTCTGAAGGTGCATATCAGAAACTTAACTTGCAATATCAATTATCAGCGCAAAAGGCGAAAGACATTGCAGCAGCGCAAGGGGTAAATTCAGCAGCAAGCATCAAAGCAAGTAAGGAGGCTAACGATTTAAACGATAAACTAAAAGCTATTGATAAGACAGTTGGACAAAACCAGAGATCAGTAGGTGATTATGGAATAGCAATGCAGAAGCTACCTGGCATATTTGGAGAAATGCAAGAAAAGGGACAATCTGTTTTAGTAGCATTGAGAACACGATTTGAAAGCGTGAAAGATGCTACAATGGATTATTCAGCAGCAATGATGGCTCAAAAAGAAGCACAGGCGGCAGCAATGGCAGCAGCAGAGGCGGCTTCTATTGCTGAATTAGAATTATCTGCAGCAAAAAAAATGGGTACTGCTACATCTGAAATGGAGGCAGTAGCCGAAACTACAAGAGCAACGGCAACCGAAGCCGCAACTGTAGCAACCGAGGCAAGTGCTACATCAATGCAATTGTTTAAAATAGCATTGGCATCTACTGGAATAGGTTTAATAGTTGTCTTATTAGGCTCTTTAATCGCATATTTCACGCAAACAAATGAAGGATCAAAACTTCTATCTAAATCTATTTCGGTTGTCGGAGCTGTTTTTAAAGAACTTTTTGGATTTGTTGCAAAAGGGGTTCAGAGCGTTAGAGATTTTATTGAAGGAATAAAAAGTTTCCCTGACTTAATGTCGAAAATTGGAACTGCTATTGAAGAAAATGTAATGAATAGATTTAAGGCTTTCGGTGTTATATTCGATGGCATAAATAAACTTATTCATGGTAATATGAGTGGCATAAAAGATGTTACAGATGGGTTCTTTCAACTTGGGACAGGAATAACAAATGTTACTGATAAATTAGCTAGTGCGAGTAAAGCCATTGCTAGTGGGGTAGCAGATGCAGCCTCAGAAGCCGCAAGAATAGCCGAAATGAAGCGTTCTTTAGGACTATTAGAAAGACAATCAATTACTACTTTAGCAGCCTTAGAAGCAAAGGCGGCAGAATATAAAGTGATAATGGGAAAAGCCGGGCAATCGTTATCAGTAAAAGAAAGAGAAGATGCAATTAATGGATTGATAAAAAACGAAGATGAACAATTAAGAATAAAATTAAATATAGCAAGTAAAAAAGCCGCAATTGCCAAAGCTGAATTAGATTTAGAACAAAAGCAAACAGGCGATGCGATGTCCGACACAAAAAGAGCATATGCAGAAGCACAAGCCGAGTTAATAAAAATCAGAGGAGAGTTCAATGTCAATAAAATGACAATAGATGCTAGGGCTGCAAAATTGTATGTTCAAATTCTAACGGAACAATTAACGGCTGAAAAGGATATTTATACTCAATCAAAAGCATTATTAGACAATAGGCTTAAAAACGAAAAGTTATCATTTGAAGAAAAGATAAAAATAATTGAAGATTTAAAAACGGCTGAAAATACAAGTTATAATCAACAAACAGAATCATTTCAACAGTATCTTAATTCTACAAAGAAAGGTAAAGCAGAGATAATCAATTTTAATGAGTTGTTGACTATTTCGGATGGTCAGGCTTTGCAGGCTAGAATGAATGAATTGAAATTGTCTATTCCTGCTCAAAAGTTATTATTGACATTATTGAATGATAGGAAAACGGCTGTAATTGATACAAACCAAACAGAACTAAACGCAATAAAAGAACATTCGACTAAATTAATAGCTGCTTTTCAAGATGAAATAAAATTAAACGATTTAAAAAATAAAGAATTAAGAGCCGGACGAACTACCACATTTCAAGAAGACCAAAACGACTTATTAGAAAAATTAAACAATGAAATAAGTATTAACGCTGAAAAACTAAAAAGCGATCAGAACTATGTAGATCAATCAAAATTAATATATCAACAATATGATACTGATTTAGCGTTATTAGACGTACAGCATACAAAAAATATGCTGCAAAATAAAGCTAATCAACTTTCTGGCGAGTTGACAATTCATCAGGGTAATTTAGATTTGGAAACAGAACTAAAAAAACAACAGCTAGACATGCAAATGGCTGAGGAGTTGAAAGTAGCGGATTTGACAGAATCACAAATAACCTCCATAAAACAAAAGCATAAAAAATTACAACAAAAAATAGATCAAGAGTCCTTTTCTGCTAAGTTAGACATGGCGGCACAAGTTACATCAGGACTTGCGGATTTATTGGGTAAAGATACGGAGGCGGGTAAATTTGCAGCAGCCTCAACCGTAGGAATACAGGGGGCACAAAGTGCATTTAAAACAGGCGCAACGGCAGCTGAATATTTCGCAAGTGGTAATATCCCGATGGGTATTTTAGCGGGGATTGAAACAGGGATTATTGTTGCAAATACTGCTAAGAGCATTGCCGATATTTATGCAGTTAATACAGATGTAACGGCAGCAGCAGGAACTAAAAACCCAACAGTAAGCGTATCAACAAAATTACACGATGGCGGGAAAGATCAACCGGACAATAAACTGAAATCTGACGAGATAACCCGAACGTTATTAAAAACCGAAAGAGTTTTAAGCCCGGCACAAACTGGTATTTTCGATAACATAGTTAGAAATATGTCTTTGCAAGGCGGTTCTGCTCAGATAACAAATAACATCGGAATGAACCAAATTGACCAGTCATTAATGATTGAAGCAGCAATGACAAGAGCCTTTTCAAAGATGCCTCCTACTCAATTAAGTTTAGTTGAATGGAATAATTTCCAAGCAAGGCAATTACTGCTAACTGAAAACAAACAAATTAAGTAGTTAAATATAATAAATATCAATTGTATAATTAATTATAATACTATATTTGCGATTATTAAAACGAATTTTTACATTTTAAAAACATACTATTATGAGTTGTTTAGATTTAGCTACCGTATTAGGTACAGGGATTAATGTTGGATGTCCGCTTCCTGTAACGGGTGCGGAGTATGTAGGATATATCGGTATTAAATCCGATATTCTATCTAAAGCAAACACGGGTAACATTTACACTTCAATCATAATGAAGCCAACAAAGAAAATGTTCCCTATTACGGTCAAAGGAACTAAACCTTATGATCCTAAAATTACAGGTAAAGAAGCAGCTTATGGTTGGGTTTTTGACCAAACAACTGGCTATACCATCAAAGGACACAACCCATCAACCGCAAATCTTGTAAAAGGTTTGGCAGATGAAAAAATGTTTATGATTCTGCAACAGGTAGGTGTTACTGGCAACGGAAAATACATGGTTTTTGGTCTTGAAACTGGGCTAAAAATGACCGCTTCAGCTCTTGAAATCGCAGGTGAAGCAGGCGGTACAGTAGTTACAATGTCGGAAATGAACACTGACAACTCTGGTAGCTTCTTGTACATCACAAGCGACTCAGTAACTGACACATTAATTACAACTCTTGCAACAGCGGCAGCATAATGGATGATTTAAAAGCATTAAGAGCAACGCTTGTTAGTTCAGGCGTTGTATCTGACTCACAGAAAAAGACAATCCGAAAAGAATACGAGGCTTTATTTAATGAAAAGCTCGTAAACGAAAGAGGTTGCCAAAATTGCTGGGTTGATGCTTTGGATAAAATAATTCTAAAATTAAGCAGTGGAGAAATGACTATGTGCGCCGGGGCGATGATTGAGTATGAAGGGGTAATTTACCACCGCCTTAACATTACCGATTCTATCGCACAAAAAATCATTGAAACGCAACCCAAAACATCAATCTATTTTTATAAGAAATAATATGGCTTGTTTTAATTTTGAATTAGAAGCAATAAATCCTGATTGCCAAAGTGCTGTTAAAGGGTTTGAGAAAATAGGATGGATGATTCCGTGGTCATATATTGACCATGTGAATAAAACATTTGTAGGTAGCCAAACCGTATTTGAGTTGTTAGCTGATAAGGTTGCCTATCCTATTTATGAACGTTCTTTAAATCCATTCAAAGGCACTAAAACGGACGGTAAAAACGAAGCTACAGGTTATTATCCAAATTGGACTGAAACGGTTATATTTCCAATTATAACAAATAGTCCTGAAAATGCAAATTTAGTAAAAGCGATGTCAGATGAAACTGAACGATTTGTTTTTATTTTAGAACAAATTGAAAAAGGGACAGAAGACAATGCACGTTATCCTATATTTGGGTTGAGAAATGGTTTGACTTTGAAAGGATCGGTAAATGATGCATCTACTGGTATCGCTTGGCTTGCAACATTTGAGGGTTTAAACCTTCCTGATTCAGCTTTATTTTTGGGGGCTCCTGATGATTTGGCTACTGATATAGCAGATAAGTTTAACGCTATTCCAAAAGCAGATTAATTAAATTAAGGTATAAATGAAGCCTATCTATTGTTATAGGTAGGCTTTTTTAATAAATATATATGAGCAAGATAGCATTTTTAGATAAAATTGGTTTAGCGTTAGGATTAAGAACTAAGTTCGATGCAACAAACGCAAATGAAATAAAAGCGTCTGTAAATGCCCTGTATGATGAAAAAGAGGATGTTGGCGTTGCGGCTGGATTAGATGTCACTATTTTATCAGAAGCCAAAAGTTACGCAGATGGTTTAGTTGTTGGTTTATGGGACGATAGAGGCAATTTTGATGCTTCGGTTAATACTTATCCAACTACGGGAGGATCAGGCACAGCAGGCGCAATTTTAAAAGGGGACATTTGGAAAATTTCAGTCATTGCCATGAGTGGCGATTTGCTTGGGTATGGAGTAGGGTCAACAGTAAGAGCATTAGTTGATATTCCAGCACAAACAGGTAGTAATTGGGCAGCAGAGCAAAATTTGTCCGGATATGTCCCTGAAAATTCAGCGAATAAAGGCATAATTACCGGTAACGAAGCAAGCGAAACAAAATACCCCCATATAAAGGCTATAGTTGATTATTTTACGCAAAGCAAGCTATTTAGTATTTTAGGAATAACAACACTATCAGGATCAAACACAGGTGATCAGACTAAAATAGCAAATATTATCGGTGGAAACTCAACCACTTTAAAAGGCTCAATCCCTTATCAAAATGATACTGACACCACTTTACTGTTAAGCCCAAATACAACTACAACCAAAAAGTTTCTAAGGCAAACTGGAGATGGAACGAATGGGATTGCTCCCGCGTGGGATGTTTTGTCTATTAGCGATTTGCCCAACCTATTGAATCTTAATCTGAATCAAGTTATAAGCGCAGGAGTACTGACATCTGCAATAAATGCAACATCTGGAAATTTAAACGGAAGTTATAATTATGTTGTAACATTTATAACTGCGACTGGTGAAACAGATGCAAAAAATATATCAACGACAGTATCACCCGTAAATCAGAAGGTTGATTTAACCAATATACCCATCTCATCAGACCCAACTGTTACCGCAAGAAAAATATATCGTAATACAGCAGCAAACTATACTGTTCCTACCACTTTATTAAATCTTGTATGTACAATATCTGATAATATGACAACCACATACACTGATAATATCGCAGATGGCAGTTTAGGGGTCAGTGTTCCACGAATAAATACAACAGGAGGTAATATATTAATTGGCTCACAGATAATAGCTACGACAAACCAAAATACAACAAGTTTTGGGATTAATTCGCTGCTGTATAATACTGGGTATGCGAATACATCTTTTGGAACTAGTTGCTTGGCGAATAATACAATTGGGTTACGGAATTCCGCATTCGGTCTATACGCTTTGGCATTTAACAGTGTAGGAAATTTGAACGCCGCCTTCGGGGTACATTCTTTAAACTATAATACTACAGGTTCAAATAATACAGCTTTTGGAACAGAAACCTTGCAAGCAAACATCTCGGCAAGTGGAAATACAGCCGTAGGTACATCTTCAATGTATTTTAATACTACAGGTTCAAATAATACGGGAATAGGATTTTCTTCTTTGATAAATAATATAAACGGCTATTCTAATGTCGGAGTGGGTGTGAATTCACTATATCATAATACTTCTGGGTATGTCAATACTGCTGTAGGTGCTTTTTCATTGGAAATGGCTACTACAGCTCATAATAATAGTGCCTTTGGTGCTTATGCATTACAGGCAACAACAACTGCAAGTAATAATGTAGGAGTAGGCGCAAATGCACTAACTACTAATACTATCGGATCTGGCAACGTTGCAATGGGTATAAATTCAATGCAAAATTCTGTAACTCCAAGTAACAATACGATTATAGGCTTTTTTTCTGGACAAAATATTAGTCAATCAGTAACAGCAGGGTCGTTTATTGTTGGGGTGTCTTATACTATTTTAAGCGCAGGGACTACTGATTTTACACTGATAGGGGCTGCAAATAGTACAGTTGGAACAGTTTTTACCGCTACGGGCGTTGGCGCTGGAACAGGAACAGCATCATCTAATAGCAACGGAAATACTGCCATTGGATATATGGCAGGGAGGTACATAGCTAATGGATCGACAGCATTAATCTCGCCAACTAATTGTACCTACATAGGCACTAATTCATTTGCAGGTGCAGACGGGGTTACGAATGAAACAGCAATAGGTTACGGAGCAATAGGTAAAGGTAGTAATACAATGTCATTTGGAAATTCATCCATAACCGATAATTGGTTTTATGGCAAATTACATTTACAGGCCTTAAATACAGCCCCTGCTAGTGCGGGTGCAACTGGCGTACTTGGAGAAATAAGAGTTACAGCGACTCATATCTATGTATGTACAGCAACAAATACGTGGGTAAGATCAGAATTGACAACATGGTAAAATAATTAAAACATAAAAAAATGGAAAAACTAACAGAAATTCAAAAATCGGAACAATTATTAAAAGATGCTGAAATGAAAAAACAGCAAGAGTTTACGGCAAAGATAAACGCTATTTGTGCTGAATACGGATATAATTTACAAGCAGTCGCAGAAATAAGAATAATTAAAGTTTAAGAACAAAAATTATTAATGGATTTTGAAATAATTAAATAAATTTACAGTTATGAAAACAGACAATTGGTTTATTAGACTCGTAAAATGGCTCGCAGGATTTTTCCAAGACCAAAAAGGCGATGCAAGCCGAAAAGCAATAGCATTATATGTATGCCTTTGGTTCTTTTATAAAATGATAGTAGGCAGCATGAACGGTGGAAAAATTGATGAAACCGTACTCCTATACTTGCTATTTATTATTCTTTTTTGCTTAGGGGCTATTACGGCAGAGTTCTTTAATAAACTCCCAACTAGCACTAAATCAACTACTACAACAAAAGAAACAAGCGTAGAAGTTGACAAAAAAGAAAATAATCCTGAAAATAATCAGTAAAAAGTTTTCTAAAAAGAAAATTATCTTTATATTTACGGAATAAAAAGTTATCAATTATGTCTAACTACTCATATAATTTTGATTTGAAAACACTTATAGGATGGGCACTTGCTATTCTTATTCCTGTAATGTTATCATCTCTTACATCCAAGAATGATAGAGATGAGGCAATCAATCAGGATTTTAAACTAGGAGCAGTACATGAAGAGCGATTGAATGTAATTGACAAAAACCAAACTATTTTATTCAATAAAATAAATGACATTGAAAAAAATACATCTGAAACCCACGATAATATGATTATTTTAATGGTACACTCTGGATTAGAGGATGTTATGATTGAGAATACTAAAAAGAAATAATAAACCATGACACAGCTAACAAAAAACTTCTCTTTAGAAGAAATGACAGTTACGAAAAGTAACTTAAGAAATGAACCAACAGCAGAGCAAATTCACTACCTTACTTTGCTTTGCGAAAATGTATTGCAACCACTAAGAAATATATACGGAAAATCAATAAAAGTAAATTCGGGCTTCAGAAGCGATGATGTAAATAAAGCAATCGGAGGTGTAGCCACAAGCCAACACTGCAAAGGTCAGGCAGCGGATATTACCGCAGGAAGCCCAGAGGAAAACGAAAAACTTTTCAACATATTGGCATCTCGTCCATTCGATCAGCTAATAAATGAGCATAATTTTACTTGGGTACATGTTTCTTTTGTTCCAAATGGAAACCGAAATCAGAAACTAAAATTCGATGGTAAAAAATACGTGCAAGTAAAATGATTGAATCAATAGCCATAATTACAGCCGTTGTTATCTCGTATTATTTACGGAGACTTGCCCAAACAAGGTGAATAACAAAATCAATGAAAAACTTTAAAGTAAAATAACAAAACTACATAGGTGTAACGCACATTAGTGAAGCCTGCTCAAATGGTTATGTAGCTTTTAAAATCAAAAAAAATGAAAAAATATACTTTTTGGATTATTTCCACAATTATAGTTTTAGGACTATTTTTTTTGTTCATTTCAAAGTGCTCGACAAAGAAAGCCGACACAGTAATTTCAACTACAGAAACATTCGATTTAAGGTCACATTTAGTTGATAGCCTAACTTCTATCATTGATGCTAATAAAATAGCAGAGATAGAGACTGTGAAAGCGGAGGAGGCAAAAAAAACAGCCAAATACAAAGAGAATGCTAAGTACTTCGCAAAAATAGCATTAAATCAGAAACACATTTCAGATTCTTTGCAAAATTTAATACCTGAAACAGATACTACATGCCTGAAAACGATTGCATCCAAGCAAAAAGAAATTGAGGCTTGCGAAAATGAAAACGAACAAGTACACAACGAGGCGGAGAGCTACTCAAATCAATTGTACTTATGCGAAAAACAGTCATTTATAAAAGACACTATAATAATCAATAAAAACGATTATATAAATAAGTCCGACCGGGTGAATAACGACCTGAGAAAAGCCATTAAACGCAATTTTGTCGAACGCAACGGAATAGTTATCGGTGGAACTTTGGCAACGACATTAATTATCGCACTTAAAATATTTATTTTCAAATAGGAGTTTTTTCATAATATGTTTAATAAGCCGTCTAAGTCGAGAGATTTTGGCGGCTTTTTTTATTCACCAACTTTAAATATTTGCCCATTTTGGGAGTAATAGGTCTTATACATTTGCTTCGGTTGATTCTTTCCGATTGAATGACAACCGGGATCATTTAGTATTCCGCAGCTTGAAAATATGCAAATTGCAATAAATAAGATTAGTTTTTTCATGGTGTATTTTAAAATAAATTAGGGTATAATTCTTTTAGTTTAATTATACTTAATTTCTTTTCAGGATTAATTTTCTTGTAATCCTTTTTAATTTTTTCTTTAATTGCCAAACGGATAAACTGACTGACATCTACATTTAATCCTCTCAATTTATCCAACGTTTCGAGTTGTTGTTTTGAAATTCTAAACTTATATGTTTCAGTTAGTTTATCCATTTTTGTGGGTACAAAATAATTTATATTAGATGTTATGCGCAAGCCTAAAAAATA